>Ga0207987_1000028_pt1 | contig 53459 bp, 32 predicted proteins | sample ETNtaG_19_FD_185768 | JGI IMG/M metagenome (GOLD analysis project Ga0207987, IMG submission 185768) | Marine microbial and viral communities from oxygen minimum zone, Eastern Pacific Ocean - ETNP201302PF86A (SPAdes) (version 2) | ecosystem: Environmental > Aquatic > Marine > Oceanic ...
ACAAAAGTAAATATAATTTTCACCATCAAGATTAATACCTTTACTTAATTTTTTGATAATACCTTCTCCATGTTTTTTAGTACCATCAGGTGTATTACCAAGACCAAAAACAAGATTCCAAACTTTAGTATATTGATTCTCTGTAATATTATCACCCCAAGTAGCATCTAATGGGAATTCTTTAATTGGAACTAAAACAGATGTATCATTATATTTTTCAACAATAACACCACCCGGATTTGAAATTTCAGAAACTGCTTTAATTTGGTCAGATGTTCTAGGATCAACTGGATGATTAGTATTGGTTGCATCTCTTATATATCCATATGAACCATCAAAAGTAACATAAATACGATCTCCAGTTGCCATACCATGATCTGTTGTAAAAAAAATTCTTGCTTTAGTATCAACTGTAACACCATTTTCTTGATGACGAAGAATTTTATATATATTTAAACGACTTTTAATAACAGTATTATTAACAACTAAAGCAAAATTTTGTGTAACTGCTTTATCATATAGTTTTAATGGAATCCAATTACCAACACTATCTTTTACTGTTTGGCCATTAAATACAACAGTATGGGCGAGTGTTGCTTTCATTCCCATATCAAATGTAAAATTATCATTATCTACACGTGTAACTGGATAATCGAGATATGTTAATAATGAATCTAATTTTACAGCATATATTCCACCTAATGGTTTAGAAATTGGCCAATCTTCCCAACTAATATAATCACCAGTTATAAGATTATGGGCGACTCTTTTTACTTTAACAACAGAACTATTAATTGTAGTAGTCATTGTAATTTTAGTCGCATCAGTATTTCCAGCAAATTTATAATGATTACTATCTAATACATCAGTTGAATTTCCATTACTATCTTTAACATATTGTTTATCATATAATCTTGCAGGGAAAATTATATTTTGAAATCCGAGAACACTAGCAGAAGTATTATTTTCATTCCACATCATACGGAAACCAATACCTGTACCAATTTTAATAGAAGTACCACCAGCATATGCAACACTTAAAGATGATTTAGTACTTGTATTAAAATAATAAACATTATCACCATCAGTAACAGCTGCTCCAAAAAAAGATAGAGATGGTGTATTAGTATTACTATCCCAATCTTCAAGTGAATCTTGTGTAATAACATGTTCTCCATTAATTTCACTATCACCAATACCACCAATATCATTTGCATCTTGAATGAAAATACGGTCACCAGTCTTTAATTTATGAGGAACTAAAGCATCACCAGTATCACTTAATTTTTGAGCGAAATATACTCTATCCCAACCTTCTCTTGTATGTAAAACATTACTGTAGTTATTATACTCAACAGATGTGATTTCAGTTTCATCAGTAACAGTATTAATTGTTACTGTAAAAGTATGTGGTTTAATTGTTGTAGTATAATCAGTACCTGCATCATTTGTTGTATAAACTTTTCTTGTAACAGCATTCATTTTAGTCTGAATTTCTTTTTGTAATGAGGATGCATCATAATTACCTGGTTTAATCGATGTTTTATAAGTAATATATCCACTTGAAGTATTTGGTGCGCCACTAGGACTTACTCTTGAGATAGTATCAATTTCATTTTGCCATGCTATAATATTATTAGCAATTTCGGCAGGAGTTCCTCTAATAAGTTGTTGGGTATTTGGAAATTCTGTACTTTTTAATCCTACTCTAGAAACATTTACAAATGCTTTATTTAATTTAATTTTATATTGATTCGCATCTTTATATTCTACTGTATTTCTATCACGACTATCAATCGCTACAGAACTCGGGCGATTCTGAGTTTTACTTTTAGTTTTTTTGACTTCAGAAACAGGATTAGGAGAAACTTTGAAATCAATTGCATTAGTATTTGCTAAGTCATCCATTCCTAAATCATTATTTATATTTCCCCCCATTGTAAATTTAGACTTTTTATTTTCCATATATTGTCTAAATTCCATTTGTTTTCGTAAATAATCTTCTTTTTTTTTATCACTGGATAAACTATAAACACCAGTTGGAACAAATTTATTTGTATTTAAAAGATCTAAATTTTCCATAATAGTTACTATAATATTATATATATTTATCTAAATTTTTAATTTAATTTGTAAAAATATAAAATTGATAATATTTACAAATTATTAGATTAAAATGAAAAAAGTTTATGTTAATATATCCTCATTAGAGGAATTAATTGATAATATTGCTAAAAATAAAGAAATCATATGTGTAGAAAGAAATATATTTAATCCGAATGGATATGAAACAAAATATTCTATATATGATTTAAATATAAATGATATTATTGCACTCGAAAAAATGGACAAACAAAGTAAAATTGTATTTCCATATGAATGGGTTGTCTGGAATGGAATAACAGTTGTTTTTCCTTAAAATTGTGTTGCATTGAATTTATCTACCCAAACACCACCAGTTCTAACTTGAATATTAAATGATGTTCCGGCAGGATCATTACCACCACCTGTAAGAACAATTCTCCAAGACCCATCGTAGTTACCACCTAATTGAAATGCCTGAGAAAGATCATTATCACCAATAGTTGCAATATCTCTGGTATCAAGTAGGACAGCAGCAATATTATCATTAGTACCAGTTTGATTACCAGCATTGAAGACAGTTTTATTAACAAGAGACATACCAACACCTTTTTCTCCAATATATCTATAAAATGAAATTAGTGGTGGATTACTCGCATCAATACCAGATATATTATCGTATTCATAAAATGTAACAATTCCTGATTCATAATCAAAAAGCCATTCACCACCAGAACTTCCAAATGGAATTTCTGTACCATTGGCTTTATATAATTTAATTTCATATGAACCTAATGGATCAAAATTAAATGGAACACCATCTTGTGTAACACGATTATAAGTTCCTGAAGTTCCATCTGCTCCACCTGAACCATGACTATTATTATTATTAGGATGAGAAGTAGTTGCTTCTAATGCTTCATATGATTTTCCTCCAGTACCTGTAATCGCTGTTAATGGAATTTTTACATATCTTTTAACAATTCCATTTGTTCTACCTTCGTAAGAACCAGCCAATGTATTACCATTATTATCGAGGTCAGTATCGCCTAATCCTGAAAGAGATGTTGGTGCTTCTGTTGGAATTGGATCCTTAAAAATTTGAGTTTGAAATACATTTGCTCTAGCAGGTCTATTTGGTTCTTGAAAGAACTCTCTGTTATCTAATGTACTCGGTTTTCCTAATAATTTCTTAAATAAATAATTTGTTTTTTCTAAATTACTTAAAGTCCCTGAAGTATGATAACTCATAAATGTATATCTATAATATAGATATACATAAAAAAATATTTATTATATACCATACAAAAAATGGATATTTATATTTATAAATATGTATAAATATGTAATTACCTATACTATATTATTATAATCGATAAACACATAACTAATTTAATATAATGTTTGTGTATAAATGCGGATTTATAAATATATTAGTTATTATATATATATAAAATTATAATGTCTTATCCAAATGGTAAAATTAGTACAGGAGAATTAGCAATTGGTCCAAATAACTCAGAATTTGTAGTCGATTCTGTTGGTAATATTGGTATTGGTTTCGCAGCACCAGTTGTTTCTTTAGATACAGATAGAACAGATGCTTTTAGAATAGCAAAAGGTACAACTGCCGAAAGACCTACTGCAAATGCTACTGGGCATAAAGGCTACATCAGATTTAATACTGATACTGATCAATTCGAAGGTTTCGGTGCTGGAAATGCTTGGGGTTCCCTAGGAGGTGTTATTGATGTCGATCAAGATACTTATATCAGTGCTGAAACAGCAGCAGGAACTGATAATGATGATCTTAAATTTTATACTGGTGGTACTGAAAGAATGGTTATTGATAATACAGGACATGTCGAATTTCCAATCGGTAATTCGAGAGCAGTAGTGGGCACTTTTCCTAATTTAAATAATACGACTTTCACTGGAACTACTGGTACTGGTATTACAAATACTACAAAAAATGTTGAAGGATTTCAATTACTTGATAAATGGCTAGATACATATCTAATCGATACTCCACCTGCTCCAACACTTGTTGTTTCTGATAAAGATACAATGAAAGTTTGGATTCAATGGACCAATATTACCCAAAAACAACTTGGTTTCTATAATGTATATGTTCCACAAATCTCTGAAATTAGAGTAGATTATGTTAAAAGTTCTCTTAATGCTTCACAAGATTGGGCTCACGCTTCCACAATTACTATTAATACTGGTGCTATCGCAGTTGGTTCAGCAGTTAGTTGTACTAAACTTGAAGTTTATGTCGATGGTTCTGGTAGTGGTATGGTTGGTACTACTTGGAAAGAATATACTATCGAAACCCAAACCTTATATGATTTTAGAATTTATGGTGTAAATGAACAAGGTGGTCGAGCACTTAAATATTTAACTGTTACCAATCTAGGAACTGATGGCATTGGTCCACCAGCAGCACCAACCGCTTTTTCAGCATCTGGAGTAAGCACAACTCAGATAAATACTACTTGGACTAAACCAGCAGATCACGATTCTACTACTGCTGGCATTCAAACCGAACCACTTATTAAAGAATATGAAGTCAATTATGTTGCTACTTCTTCTGTAAGATATGGGGGAAATTTAACTCATACTAATGATGTTTCTACAGGAAGTGTTTCTGGAAGTAATCAAAATACAAATTTAAGTATCACTTCTCTTAATCAAGGTACTACCTATACAATGAAATCGAAAGGTAAAAACGCAGTTAATGCTAATTTTGGCGCATATTCTGGAACAAATACTGCGACTACATCTCAACCATCTGCTCCAGGCTTTTTAATTACTAGTGATTGTACTTCTATCTATAATTTAGCAACTTTAAAAGGAACTTATTCTAATGCTTATTCTCTTGGTGGTTCAAACTTAGGTGGAAATATTATTAATTTTAATATTATCAACGATACTTCTCAGCCAATTAGAACTACATCTACTAGTAATGTTCAATTAAATGCCACTCCTGGTGATTCTAATGCCTCTGTTGGTGATTTTTATGCATATGGTGGAGCATCTGCTAGTTATACTAGTAATGAAGCATCTGTTACTACACCTGGTTATGGACAAGCATCAATTAATGGAAATCATGATGATTCTGGTAATATTGTTCGTCTTGTTGTTTCTAATGATGGCGATTATTACTCAACAAATGCTAATAATAGTCAATATGGTTTTTGGCGACGAATCAATGTTTACACTCAGGGATTGAATAGTGCTACCAATTATTCTCCAGCAACTACTTCTTATTCATTAAGATTAAAACAAGCTGTAACTGGAGGTTCAACAGTTCAAACTAATGTAGTTGAATTTTATATTGATGATGCTAATACTGCTACTGCTGTTAATAATGTTGGTATTACTGCTGAAGGAAATTCCAGTAGTGTCCAAAGAATTTCTGGAGTTCCAACTTATAAAACAAATGGTGTATTTACTCTTCAATGGAACCAAACTGATATTGCTAATTATTTCCTTAACTCTAATAAAAGACATGCTACTGCAATTGTTAAAACTTCAGGAAATTCAAATATGTGCTCTACTTTGTATATTGGACAAAATGATATTGGTGCTTCTAATAAATATTATACTGCCCCCACTTCTAATAAATATCAAACTGCTACTGCTCTTCATAACACAACTGGTTTAGAATTAGCCGCTTCTAGCACTCCAGAAGAAATCCAATTTAATGATTTTACTATTAGTTTGACTGGCAGTGCTGACAATAAATTCGATGAAGATTTCAAAGTTCATATTACTCCATATTCATTATATTCACCAAATGGTGCATCAACTGTTGCTAATGCTTATGTTTCTAATGTTGATGGCTCTAGTAAAAAATTGAGAATTGATACCAACTCTATTAATAATGATAGATCAGCTACAGGAAATGCTAGTAATTCTTATGGACAACATGTTCGATCAGGTGCTAATGATTATCCAACGATTGGTTCAGGTGCTAATGATACTGGAGCAACTTATGATCACGATCAAGATATTACTTCTAATGCTAGTTATACTAGTGAGCTTCAATTAGTTGATGGTTCATATCGTTCCCCGACAAATGCGGGTTCTGACGGATATAAAGATTATGCTGGATTTTATTTTCCAGGAAATATTACTTTACCTGATTATTCTAGTATTACTTCTGACGCAAATTACAGATGGCATACTCTTAAATATACTGGTAGAATTAGTTCAGGTTCTTATGAACGTGTGAGATTAACACTTACATATTCTGGGTTAACAACTGATTTCAGTCAATTTGATGTTGAAAATCATAAATTATTCCTTAGAGTACAAGGAGGGGCATCATTTAATACTGGCTGGATGAACGCATGTAATGTCGTCGGAGCTAATGGTGTTGGTGGAGGTTCAAATGGAACTCGTTGCATTAATGGTTCTACTTCTACTACTGCACAACGTGATTGTTATATTAGAGCAGGATCTGATTCTAATGCTATCTTCTATGTAAGAATCGGATTACAAAATAATGTAAATTGTTATATTACTAATATTAGTTTATCAGCAGTTACTTCATTCTAATTATTTTTTATATAATTTTATTTTTATTCATATATATATATTACTTTATACTTATGAATAATAATTCAAAATGGAATAATCAAAAAATAATTAAATGGTATATTTCTCGTAAACATATACAAAATGGAATAATCAAAAAATAATTAAATTATTACAAAAAAATAATTATTCATCAATTATAGTTATTGATAGAGAAGGAAAAATTAAATCAGCATGGTTATATTATCTCTGTAAAAAATAAACTTCCTTTATTTCAAGACTTTTATGAACATATAATAGTAATGCATTTACATATAGACCTTTGTTTAAAACCAAATACACATGATACACCTTTTTTAATCTCAACGAAATATAATAATATGAAAGAATATATTCAAAGTTTATCTAAATCATCAAAAAAAAATTATATTTTTTGTAAAAAACATAATAATAATTTAGAATATTGCGAAATACCAATTGATCTCGATCTAATAAAAAAATTTATTACCATTTGGAGCAAACAATTAATTAGAGGGCGTAGAAATAGTAAATTAGCAGATAGAGGAATTCTACTAGAATGGCGTTCTTTAAAATGTTTTGTAGCAAAAAATAAAAAAAAGGAAATAATTGTATTACATCTTGTAGAAAAACAAGAAAATTTTTATGATTGTCATATGCCAATGTTCGATAAAACTAAATATAATAAAAACTATTTAGCTAAGTATATGTGGTTTTCTTTAATCAATCATTCTATAAATACAAATGATATTGATTTTATAGATATTGGTGGTGGATACAGACAAAATTGGAAAAATATTGTACAAAATAGAAAAAAATATGAATTCAAATTAGGATATAAATTTATGTATTTACCTAAAATAATAAAAGAAAATCCAGATTTAGAAAAAGAATACAAAATAATAAGATGTACCAAATGTGGTATAAAAATATTAACACATTTAAATGAAAATTTATGTCATAAATGTAAATAATTTTTTAAAAAATAATCATATTTTACCATTCTTTTATTTGATGAACGGATACCCAAAAATTGAAGTTTTGATCTGATTTGGTGTATTACTAATAATACGGTTATAACCAAAAGCGTAAAACGATTTCGGTTTTTTTGATAAATTTTTGTCAACAGAATGTGATAATTCTTCATCACTATTATTTTCTTGAATAATTCTATTACCACCGAATGCTCGAATCGTATTTTTATCTTCTGTTTTATATTTACTCATAATGCTTGAAATTAATGAAAACATTATTATGTTAATTATTATGTTAATTATTATAATAATACTTTTTTCAATTCTAATTATTCATACAGCCATATCAGCTTTAATATTGGGATGAGGATGATAATTAACGACTTTAAAATCCTCATATTTAAAATCTGTAATCTCTTTGATATTTCTATTTGAAGGGTTGACTACTAATTTAGGAAATGGATGAGTTGATCTTTCCATTTGTGTTTTACACTGTTCGATATGATTGGAGTAGACGTGGGTATCGCCGAGAAAATGAGTGAATTCTCCCGTTTTTAACCCGCATATATGAGCCAACATATGAGTTAGAATGATCGCACCAGTCGAATTGTAATTTGCTGCTAAAAAGTAATCACTAGACCGCTGATACAATAGACAGGATAATTCTTTTTTATCGACATTTACATAAAATTGATATACGACATGACACGGAGGTAACGCCATCTTAGATAAGTCAGCGGGATTCCATCCACTAATAAGTATTCTACGAGACTCGGGATTATTTTTAATTAAATTAATAGCATTCTGAATCTGATCATAACCTTGACCTGTGTAATCAGTTTTACAGTCTTTATAATCTGCCCCAAAGTGTTTCCATTGAAAGCCGTACCCCGCTCCCATATCTCCGACAGGTAAATGATTTAATCCACGATTATCTAAAAATTCTCTTGTTGTATTCCCATCCCAAATATGAATTCCTTTTTCCTGTAATTTTGTACAATCTGTATTACCTGAAACAAAGAAAAGCATTTCCTCGATGATACCACGAATGAAAGTTCGTTTAGAAGTTAATAAAGGTAATTTTCCGTCACGGATATCATATTTCAATACTCTTCCGAAAACAGAATTTGTACCAGTTCCCGTTCTATCTCCACTAGGAACTCCGTTATCAATAATTTCTTTCATTAAATTCAAATAATTTTGTTCTTCTTTGTTTTGATATTTAAAGTGTTCGAATTTTAAATATACACCATTTTCTGAATCTAAATCAGTTTTATAAACTTTAAATTTATTCTCATCAATTTCTGGCATAAACTTATCACACTGATAATTTTTATCAATGCGTGTGGTATAAATATCAGATACTAAATCTTTTTCTAAAAATTGTTCATATAAAGAACTTCCACCAATTACATACGAACTTTCAATCTTTTTACGATTATCATGAACATAATCCATTACTTCATCAATATTTTTACAAACAATAACATTTTCTTGTGGTTTCATAGTTGTAGAAACAACAATATTTAATCGATTTGGTAACGGTCTAAATTTTGAAGGAATGGACTCCCAAGTATTTCTACCACAAATAACAGCATTCATTTTCTTTTTATTTGAAACAAACGATGTTGTATTTTTGAAATAAGCCATATCTTTCTTGATATTCCACGGTAATTTTCCAGCATTACCGATTCCTCTATTTTTGCAAAAAGCACTAATTATTTTATACATAGTTGATTAATAATACTACTTATAAAATATTTATGTTATTTTGTATATAAATTCAATTTTTAAAAGCATTTTCTATGGACGATGGATGGTCCAAATTCTTCATATTCTTTTTTCGTGATCCACATATCTTCGAAAGATGGTAAAGAACAGAGAATAGATCCACCAATCCATACAGAATATTTTCTTTCAGGTGGACCAGAAACTTTTGGTTTAATTAAATCAGGAACTAAAGCATTAAGTTCAGTTTCAAGGCGACTATCAATGCCTGGAAGCATCGTAGTTCCACCAGAAAGAACAACATTTTCAAATAATGGTTTACGAAGATCAATATCACATTTATTAACACATTGATATACGACATCTTGAATACCAGAAACTTCTTTACCAATCAATGATGGATTAAATAATCCTTCTGGAATTCTAAATCTTTCATTCGCAATTGTGACAGTATTACCATCTGGAAGCATATAGGTTTTTTCTATGGTGGAATTATTATTTGATTTTTGTAATTCTTCATCATAATTAGAAGCAACATAGCATAGTTTTTCTTTAATATCTCTAACAATTTCTCTTTCAGCAGAAGTATTGAATTGATGACCACGTTCAGTTAACATATCCTTTAAATTATTAGTTAAATCTCTTCCAGCAAGATCTAATCTCATAATCGCTTTAGGAACACAATATCCTTCAAAAATAGGAACAGCGTGAGTAACACCATCACCAGAATCTAGAACAAGACCAGTTGTTCTACCAGAAGCATATAGAGCTAAAATTGCTTGAATAGATATATATGTCGAGGGCACATTAAATTTTTCAAACATAATTTCAATTGTTTTTTCACGATTTGCTTTAGGATTTAATGGTGCTTCAGTTAAAAGAACAGGATGTTCTTCTGGTGCGATTCTTAGGAGATCATACATAGTATGATTCCAAATTTTCTCCATATCACCCCAATTATTTACAATTCCATTTTCAATTGGGTAGTTAAGAGATAGAACACCTCTCATAGAATTTAGTCTTTCTCCTACAAAATAATCTTTAGTATTCATTCCAACCATAACACTTCTATGTCGTGGTCTTCCCACGATGCTTGGACAAATAGCACATGGAGTAGCGTCGCCAGAAAATCCGGCTTTGATAACTCCACTGCCGGTATCAATAATAACAGGACAATTAGGTTGTCTTTCTTCTTCACTCATTTTATACAATAAATAGGTTTTGTTTACTTATATATATTTATATCAATTTTAAAATGAATTAACATATTTTTGGCATATAGTATAAAAATTCAAATAATAGAATTGGAATTAAATAAATAAAGGCATTTAAATTTGTTAAAAGCGATACGATAATTGCTCCATAAGCAACATATCGATTAAGTTTACATAATTCTGTGCCAGTCATAACTTTATTTTGTTTTAACCAGTATCTAACAATTAAATAGATACCAAAAATCCAACTAACTTGTTTTCCAAATTTACAAATTTTATTTTGATATTTACCTGTTGCGATTGGGTGCTTTAAATAGTCAAGAGAACCAGTAATTATGATTTCAAAAGGATGATGAACGGAATAACAAGTTTTAAAGAAATTATACATGTAAATTAAAAATAAAGCTTCAATAATAGAACATATTAATAACTTTTTGTCCATATCAATCTTTATATCAATCTTTGACATTGTTTCTATCATAACTTATATATATATATATTAAATCGATATAAATTAATTATTATTAAAACATAAAAGTTTTTTACAGTTTTTTATATTCTTTTTATATTTATATATATACTAGTTAGAATGTCACAAAAAACTACTATTAACGTCTCATCAAAAGAAAAAGAACAGAGAGGATTAACCCATGTTTTTATTGAAAGTTTTAAACCATTAGAAAATTGGACTTCTAGTTTAGAACCAGTTGCGGGTTTAGTTGTTGGTGGACCTTCAGGTACAGCATATATAACTAAATCATTAAGAGTTCCACAAATTTATAGTAAAGCATTTATGTTTGAAGATGGCAATCAAGCAGATGGACGTGTTTTAACTTCTGCTGCAGATGGTGTTGCTCGTTGGGCAACAAAATTATTTGATACAAATGATGTTCCAGAAGTTATTACAGGACCAACAGATAATCATATTCATACATTTCATAATATAGGTATTGGTGTTACTAATCCTACAGATTTTTTTCATATTGAAACAGAAACAGCAGGTACAGGTGCTAGAATTGGTAATCTAAAATTAGGAGTCTGGAGTGGTAGTAATGATTATGCTTATCTTATTCATAATGATTTAAAATTAGAAAATTCTTCTTATATGCTTAAAGGTAATAAAACAGGTGAAGTTCAACTAAATTCTAAAAATACATTATCATTAAAAATTAATGATAGTGATGCTGTTACTATTCTTAAACATACAGAAACTGATCAAATGAGAGTTGGTATAGGAACATCAGACCCAAGTATGCAACTTCATGTCAAAAATGATGTTAGAATTGGTGGTAACTTATATGTAGATGGTGCAACAGTTCTTGTTCAATCAGAAGTTGTAACTATTGCCGATGCCCTTGTTAGATTCGGTGCTAATAATCCAAGTAATACTAAAGATTTAGGTTTTTATGGACAATATGTTGATCTTGGTGTTACTAAATTTAGTGGTCTTTTTATTAATCATGCGGATAATAATAAATTTCATTTATTTAGAGATTTAACAGCAGAACCAGATACTACTGGAACAATTGATACATCTAATGCGAATGGATATGATTTGGCTGATTTAAAATTAGGTTATCTTTATTGTGATGATGGTTTTGTTATTATGGGAGATGATTCTAGAATTAAATTTGGACCAAATGGACATCTGAGATTTACAACGGATAATGGATATGATAAAATATTTTTCACAAAAGAAGGTAAAGTTGGTATAGGTATTACAAATCCTCAAGCAGATCTTCATCTCTATTCAGGATCAACACTTAGTGTTGATAGATATATTGGTTTAGGTGTAACTCAATGTGATGTATCATTAGATACAAATTATACAGATGCTTATAGAATGCCAGTTGGTATTGTTAATCAAAGACCAACAAAAAAAGATGGTTTATTAAGATATAATAGTGAATTATTACAATTTGAAGGTGTTGTTAATAATAAATGGCAAGCATTAGGTGGATTAATTGATAGTGATAGAGATACATATATAAAAGTTGAAAGATTACCAACTCATGTAGATGAAGATAAAATTTGGTTTTATACAGATGGTGTTGCTCGTGGTGTATGGAATAATAATGGTAATTTTGGTATTAATGCAACTGATCCAAGTATTATTCTTGAATGTAATTCTACAGATGGTGTTTTAGTACCAGTCGGTAATATCGCCGAAAGACCAACTGGAAGACAAGGTATTATAAGATATAATAGTGAATTACAACGTTTTGAAGGTTGGGGCGTTGGTAATGCATGGGGTAGTCTTGGTGGTGTTGTTGATATTGATCAAGATACTTATATTACTGCGGAAAGATTAGGTAATTTAGATGAAGATCATTTATGGTTTTATACACAAGGTGTTCATAGAATGATAGTCCATAAAAATGGTAATGTTGGTATAGGTGTTACTACTCCAGATTTTCCATTAACTGTATTTTCAGATACAGACTCTAAAGCAAAAATTGGACGCTCACATGTTGGTTATGTTGGTTTCACAGATTATTCTGGATTTGCACATATAGATTGTGCTACTGGAACTGATTTCGCATTAGCCCAAGGTGCTGGTGGTGATACTTGGATAAACTGTTATTCTACCCAAGATATTAAGTTTTGTAATGGAGGAACTCAAGTTGCTTGTATTTATAATGGAAATATGGGTATTAATAATACAAATCCACAAGTAAAATTAGATGTTACTGGTGATATCCAAGTTAGTAATTATGTTTGGACAGATAAACTTCAATCAAGAACTGGTACTTCTGGAATTATTACTGCTGATTGTAATATGACAGTAACAGGTAATTTTACTGTTAATGGAACACAAACATATGTTAATACATCAACTGTTTGGGTAAAAGATCCATTAATATTTCTTGCTGAAGGTAATTCTGCCGATACTGTTGATATTGGATTTTTTGGTATGTATAAGGGTGATGGAGAAGCATTTACTAGATATACTGGTTTATATCGTGATGCTAGTGAAGTTGATAAAAGATATAAATTATTCCATGGCCAAACTTATCATCAAGATGATTGGCATAATATTGTTGATATTGGTGTTACTAGTGGATTTGCTAAATCAATATTAGAACTTTCAACTGTCGATATTGATGAAGTTCATTTTCCAGATAATCTATATTTTAGAAATAGTAAGAATGCGTCAACTAATCAAAAGAAAACTAGAATGACACTTGCTAGTGCTACAGGACATGTTGGTATTGGTATTACTTATCCTTCATATCGTTTAGATGTAGATGCTGAAAATACTACAAATTGGACAGCCAGAATTGTAAATGGTGACGGTAAACTTTTAGCAATTAAAAATAATGGATATGGTTTAAGTGTCCAAACAAGTGCCGCAACTAAAATATTAGGAACAGATACTCAATATGCTCTTCGTGTTATTAGTAATTTTACTAATAGTGGATATTCTACTAAAGAATTATTCAGAATACGTAATGATGGTTGGGTTGGTATCAATACTAGTGCTCCAGCATATGGTTCTGGTACAAATCAAAGAACTCAGTTTGAAGTCGATGGTATGGGTAAAGGTTTTGGTGCTCGAATTCATTCTGCATGGATTGGGTCATATATTAATGCTGCTGATGATGCTGGTTATAACGATTGTATTTTTATGCATAATAATTTCTCACATGAAACAGCAGGAAGTGCTGATTCTAAATCATATGCTGTTAAACAAAATACTGCTGGTTTTACTTATATTAATTCTAAGGCTGGTAAAGGTATTGATTTTGAAATTGGAGGACAAAGACGAGGTGGTATTGATTCTGTTGGTTATTGGGGTATTGGACCAGGTATTACTGCACCACAACAACTTTTACATGTTGGTGGAACTGCTTTTTTTGAAGGTGATGTTCGTATTCAAGGTAATATTATTTATACAGGTTCAGCAGCAAATGAATTAAAAATTCAAGATACTCTTATTATGCTTGCTTCTGAAAATACTACTGATGCTTTTGATATTGGTATTTTTGGTAAATATTATAAAGATAGTGCTAATAGATGGACAGGTATTTATCGTCATGCCGCTGATTCTAAATGGAGACTTTTTGATAACTTATTAAGTGATCCTGGTGCTGGAAATATTGTTGATCATGCTACTATGGGTTATAGTTATGCTGAATTTTTAGTTGGAACTCTTCGAACTCAAGGTGGTGATATTACTACTACTACTGGTAAAATTGGTATTGGTCTCGATAATCCAACTGTTGATATGGAAACTACAGGTACTGATTCTTGGAAACTTCCTGTTGGAACAACCGCTCAAAGACCAACTGCGACTACAAATGCCCATAGAGGATTTATTCGTTTTAATTCAGAATTAAATTGTTTTGAAGGTTTTGGTGCTGGTCCAGCTTGGGGAACTCTTGGAGGTGTTATGGATATTGACCAAGATACATATGTTAAGGCGGAAGATAGTCCTGGTTCTGATAATGATGATCTTAAATTCTTTACAGCAGGTGCTCAAAGAATGGTTATTAGAAATACAGGATTAGTTGGTATTAATACTCCTAATCCAACTCAAGCATTAGATGTTTATGGTAATGTTAGATGTATTTCATATATTACAACTTCTGATAAAAGAGTTAAAACTGATATTAAACCATTATCATCTTCTCAATGTTTACAAAATATTTGTAATATTCCAGTTTATGAATATAGATTCAATGAAGTTTATAGAAATGCTTGTGGATTACAAGATACAATTCATTTTGGACCATTAGCCCAAGAAGTTGAAAAAGAAATTCCTGATGCTGTTAATTCTTCATTCAACCGATTTTTAGATGAAAAAACTGGTAAATTAGAAACAATTGCTGATTTCAAATCAATTGACAATAATGCTATGATTGCTCAATTAATTGGATCAGTTAAAGCACTTACTAATGCTTATGCTAATATGGAAAAAAAATATAAAGCAGAAATAGATGAACTTAAAGAAAGAATTACTAGATTAGAACAATGTTAAGTTATAATCCATAAATTGGTAAAATAAATTGTAATTCTTTAGTATTTAAAGCATTGTTTCCAGAAAAAGTTTCAATATATTCTTTAGTTTTAGGATTATCAAAACTTTTCATGATTTTTTTTAATTTGTTTATGACCTTGTTTTTATCCTTATCATTATTAATAATATTTTTATACCTGATCCACAAGATATGATTTTCAAGAACATATTTTTTATTTTCTTTAGAATTTATTAACGCATAATTAAATTTATAATCACTATTGCCATATCCTCTTGTAATAGCGATACAAGGTTCTGTAAAATGTTCAGTATATCCATTAGTTAAAATATATTGTTTTTTCTGTTCATTTTTAAAATTAACAATATTAAATTCATTATTTTCAAGATTAGTATCATATATCAATAATGTTTCTTTTGAATCGTTTGTTAAATATTTTTTTTGATAATTCCATACAACAGTTCCATTTAATACTTTAAAATTTAACTCATCTAATGTTTTTGATTTTTCACTTAATTTTATTAATTTTTGTTTATCATCATTAAAAATGATTTGATTATTTAATGTAAGAATAAAAGTATTTATTTTTTTATTTTGAATAATAAATGCTGATGTTTTTTGACTAGTTTCCATAAATCTCCCATCACGTTGATAGTTTATAATATTAATTAAATAAAATTCATCAAATATATATCTTCTTATTTTTTCATAATAATGACTATTAAAAAATGTATTTGGTAAAACAAATGCTAAAATTCCATTTGGTTTTAAAAGTTGTAATGAACGGATTATAAAAATAGCAAATATATTTGGTCTTCCATGAATATATGGATAATATTTTTCATCAACATTTTTTTTCTTCATAACAAAATATGGGGGATTTCCAATAATAAGATCAAATTTAGTTTTAAAATCACATTTCAAAAAATCACAATTATAAAATTTAACAGAAGTTTTATACAGTTTTTTACTTACAGCATCATATATTTCTTTATTTGATTCTACAGCATGAATTTCTTTATTTTCCCATTTATTATCAATATAATTGATAAATTCTCCAGAACCACAAGATGGTTCTAAAATTTTAAAATTATTAATAATATTAATTAAATTATTATCATCAATATAATCAATAATTTCTTTAACAATTATTGGATGTGTAAAAAAAATACCTTCATTTTTTTTTATCTTTGAATCTAAATTTTTTGTTAATCGTCTAGATAATTCGGAAAAATTATTTAACATTTTGTATATTTACCTATTATTATTATTTTCATTTTTTATTTTTGTTTATTTTAACGAATCAAGTTCTCTTATTTGTTTCATTACTATTTCAACTAATTGTGGTGGAACAGCATTCCCTAATTGTGTAACTTGTTCAGCATAAGTTCCTTCAAGAATATAATCTTTTGGAAATCCTTGAATTTGTTTTAATTCATCAACTGTAAATGGTCTTAAATATATTCCTATTTTATTACGCATGGGAATAAATAATCTTGGCATTCTCCAATAACTACATAAAATTGTTTTTGTTGGTAAATTAATATCACCAATTTCACTAAATGTCCCAGAAGCCCTTGTACGATATGATAAGCCATGATTCTTTTTTCTTTCAAAACATTTTACTAACATTGTTGGTGGTTTTAGAGTTGGTTCACTTGAATCATTCATATTTTCTACTAAAGTTTCTATTTCAGCACATAATGGATATATAAACTCTAATATTAATCTAACTAATTTTCTTGTATATTTTTTTTTCTTCAATAATACAGTTTTAGCCATAAGTCTTCTATCTCTTAAATTCTCGTAATTATCATGTAATTCATCTTCTTTTTGAATTAATAAAGATCTTTCAAGAGAAAAATTTACAATATCTTTTAAACCGACCTTTTCTGTCTTTTGATTATTAAACCAATCTTCTGTAAAATTATATTTTTTTAAACTTCCAACAAAAAAACATCTTTTTCTATCTTGTGGAACTCCAAAATCACTTGCTTTAAGAATAAATGGTTTATACATTGTATATCCAATCTCTTCAAATGCTTCACAAATCATATCTTTTACATAACGAGTTTTATCTGGATTTTTTCTATTAATAATCCCTTCAACATTTTCTCCTATAATCCATTTTGGTTTCATAATTTTAGTAGCCCTTACAAATTCAAAAAAAAGTTGTCCTCTTGGATCATCTAAGGCTTCTTTTTTTCCACCATGGCTGAACGGTTGACAAGGAAATCCTGCGAATAAAACTGATAATTTATCTGTATATTTTTCAAAAGTTTGATTATCGATTTTACAAATATCTTTTCCAATTAATTTACATTTAGGGTGATTTTTTTCGTGTGTTTTTATAAAAGTATCAATATATTCAGAATATCCAATTACATTAAGACCAGAATTTGTTAATCCAATAGTATCTCCACCTGCTCCAGAAAATAAACTAATAGCATTCATAGACATTTAATTAACTTAAATTATAAGAGAGAAATTCATTTTTATATTTTAATTTACAATGTAATCTACGGGAGGAAATTTTATTTAAAATTGAATTACTTTTAAATAAGTAAATATCACAATGAAAGATAAAAAGAAACATAATCTACTCAGTAAACATATTATTCAACAAGTATTACCAATATTTGATGAATTGTTCAAAACTTTAGATGAAAAATTTGAACAACTAAATAAAGAAGAATTAACACAAACATATCTAACAGATATGATTGAGTTTGTTGATAATCTTGAAAATAATAATAAAAAGGTTCGCAAAATTAATCCATATGCGGCATTTTTAAGTAATAAAGAGATTCAAACAGAAATTAAAAAAAATAATCCGAATCTGACTTTTGGTGAATTAAGTAAATTAAAAGGTCAAATTTGGAAAAATCTTCCTCAAGAAAAGAAAGATTATTATAAAGAATTAGCTCTGAATCATAATAAAACTAATTAATTTTCTTGGGCAACTTTAGGTCCTTTACTTATACTAAAGCAAAAATAAGTCATAATGCCACCAACTAGTGCGACAATATAAAATGGAAATAATGTTTCATTTTTTCCATAACAACCAAATTGTTTAACATCTTTACCATTAAAGAAATATTGTGGCTTAGTTACATATACTACAAAACATATGCCTAAGTATGTGATTATTGCTAACCATAATGGATTTTCCATAAAAAACTTACTATCGAAAGAGAAATCAAATAACATCATATATATTAATTAAACAATTTATTTTTGATTTATTTATTCATACATGCTACAATTAAACAAACTCCCTGAATTAAAGAAAATGGATACTTAATACTTAAACGATATTCTTTCTCATTCATTTTACCAAATATAGCTACTTCTTGACTATCAAACTGTTTAATAATAGTATTTTTACTAGATGCAACTTTAGCACCACCATGAAAATTTAAAAGATAAGTACGTAAATTTTCATTCCATATAGGTTGTTTATTTGTAAAACATTTTATATTACCAGTTACTTTTTTATTTTTTAGATCGATTTTCATATTTTTCATTTCAATGAATGTATCTTTAAGTCTTCTAGTCCATCGTATTTGTGTAGGTGAATTTTTTTTTTGAACAAGATTCATATTATCATATGATGTTTCATATTCATAATCTTTAAGTAACTCAGATTCTGTAATGTCTAATGTAAAGACTTCATTATCAGTTATAATTTTACCAATAAGTAAACCATTTTTAGGAACTTTATTATAATGTTCTCCGTCAAAACTATATATAATTTTTTCTAGTTCAATTGGTAAATAATTAACATATTTTCTAGGTGTATAATTTAAATAAATTTCATAAATTTTATGTTTATATTTAAGAGTTTCAATTAAATATATAATTTTTTCTTTTGTATCATTACAAATAATCGTATAAACAGTTCGTTTAAATAAGTTACGATCACGAGTAATAGTGTACTTAAAATAAGTATCACTAAAAGATTCCATTGTAATTGGTTGATAAACAAATAAATTCATATCTTTTGATAAAATTTTATCTGTAAATAATGATTGTTCTGTTTCTTCGTTTTCTACTTCATCTAAACTATCAAGTACTTCAATAGTCCGGAAATTTTGTTTGAATGCATTATATAAACGCGAAAACATAATTTTTAATAAATTAATATAATAGTTGTAAATTCAATTTTAAATTTTACCCATACATGTAATTCCTAAACAAATACCCTGAATAAGTGATAAAGGATGACCAATATCAAGAGCATATACATCTTTTCGTATTTTACCAAATAATCCTATACGATCATCATTATTATCTAAAAAAATAGTATTTTTAGTAGATGCCATTTTTGCTCTACCCTTAAAATTTAAAACATAAGATTGCATTGTTTCATTCCACACAGGTTTTTCATTATTAAGAATATAAACTTCACTAATATCTTTATCAATTTTTGTTGTAGGTGGACTTAAATCAATAATATTTGTTTCAACTGTAGTTTTTATAATTCCAGCAGATTGATAATTAATCCATTCTTTCCAAGATAATTTAGTATTATTCTGTGGAATTTTATATACATCATGTACAGCAGAATATTTAATATTTTGCTTTGTATGTTTTCTTAATAATTTAGCATTTTTTAAAATTAATTCACTTTTATTAGGATTACAATAAATATTTCCAATTAGAATACCATTTTTTGGTTCTTTGTTAAATCCATGTTCCGAATAATGTTCAATAATTTTCATTAAATCTTTAACAATAAAAGGACATTTTAAGGGTGTATAATTCAAATAAATTTCATAATTTTCTTTCATTTTAAATAAACAAACTTTTTTAATTAAATAAAAAATAATTTTACCAGTTGTTTGACAAGTAATGGTATACATTCTATGTTTAGGTGTATCAATTCGTGTCATTAAAAACTTAAAAAGTTCTTGCTGATTTTGATTTTCTTTTACTTGTGGGATTGGTGTATAAACAAATTGTACTAAATTATGATTAGCAATTGAATTTACAAATTGATATTGATTATGATTATCAATTTCTTCATCAGATATAATCATATTATTATTTCTTTGTGTATGACATCTAAAAAATTTTAAATAATATCTAATATTAACCATTTTATACTAAATAATATTTAGGTTTTATTCAATTTTATATTATTTCAATTCCAATTTCGATACTAATAACAGGACTTTCCCAAATATCAGATGGTTCACTTGGAGTACCTTCGATTTCTTCCCCATCTTTATAATACATAGGAATATATCGCCATCTAAACTTACCCATCATTCCTGTCATTTTAGTTTTTGAGCCAATTGTACTCCAATCTTGATGAAATTTAGTACCAAATTTCGGTAAATATACAAAATTATCTCTTAAATATTCTTGAGTAAAACGATTTCTATACCATTGCTCATTTTCTTCACCATGACTTAAACATTGTTCTTCTATAAGATATCTTGAAACATCATCAATCGGATCCCATCTTAATTTAACATCACTTAATTTAGTATTTTCATTAATAAAAAAAGCATTTTTAATTGTAGTTAATTTTGGTTTTGGATAATTTTTGATAGGAATGATTTCATCTGAATTGTCTTGATCAATATTTAATATTTCTTCTACTTTTTGTAATCTTTTTTCAATTAGTTCTAGTTTTTTTAGAATTGGTTCACTCATATATTTTCGTAATTGGTTCATTCTTTCTTCCATTGTTTTAGTAAATATATATTTTATCTCTATAAATTAAAATTGGATTTATAATTTAATCAATTTCTTCATATGTAGAACTAACCTCATCACTTGATGACGCTTCAGCATCACCATCCTGATTATCAGTTTCCCAATCAGAAGTATCTTCATCTTCTGAACTAGATTGTTCATCAATAAGTTGACAATCACAAGATCTTCCTGAACCACTTTCAAATAATTCTTTACAATATTTACAAAAATATTTATTAGTTCTTAAATATTCATATTTATCCATAATAACATTAAATTTTGATAAATTATCAGTTAAAAATTTAAAAAATATTCTAATATAAAAATGATTTATGAAAAATTCATGTTCTTCGTTAAAATATTCTTGAAATCCATCTGCATCAACAGAATAACCTTTTAAAATCATTTGCTTATAATATTTACAATATCTGAATATAGAATATTGAATCGCAAAATCAAAAGCAATATTATCAGGTAAAATATCTAAATCTTTATTACAACTAAAATATAACTCTATTTTATCTTCATATAATGATAGTTTATAAAAATAACGATTTGCGAAAACAGTGATAAATGCCCAATCACTTGGTAACTCAGAAAAATCTATTTTTTTATAATGAGACATATAAGATAATATAATATGTGTGGCATGTTCGCCAATATTAAAAAAATTCTTAGTAATAATATTTGCTAAAAGTTTTTCCATATAGTTTATTGCTTTAAAAAAATTTAATTCAGTTTTATTTCTTATTTTAGAGAAGGAACTTTCATAACAAAATGATTTTCGATTCTTGAACGTTTTTTAGAAGGAAAATTAATTAGATAGAATGCTTTATAGGGAATTTTATTTTCAGTTAATAATTCGTGATATCGTTGAATTTGATCAAATGTAGGTTCAGATGGTTTAAATTTACCACTCATTTTTTTTGTAAAAAATGGAAATTTAATATTTTGTTTATAAGTTTCATCTCTTTTACATTCAATAATAATATTTCCATTGGAACCTCTAACATATAAATCAATATAATTATAAAATTTACCATCATCTTTAAAATCTTTATAATTTGTAAAATGACGCCTTTTATATCCAATATGAGTTCCAAACACTTTAAATTTTAACGGATATTCTTTGAATACTTGTACATTATGTATTTTTTCTAAATAAGCCTGTAAAGCGGATTGATAATGACATTCTTTTAGACGAGGACCCAATTTTGCATAAACAGTATCCAAACCTAGTCTAATTTCTTTCATAGAAGGCAGTTTACCTAATTCCTTTTTTAATCTTTTACGTGGTGGTTCCTCATAATCACTATCAGAATCAGAATCAGAGTCAGAACTGGATTCATCACCATCTTCTAGTTCATCTCTCTTTCTTTTTCGATTTACAACTTGAAATTCTTTATCTTGATCTTCTTTAGTTTTAACCATAACTTTTTCTTAGATTCAGTTTATCTACTCATTTTTAAAATATTCAATTTTGGTTTTTATAAAAATATCTTAAATAAAAGATAATAGATTTACTATATATGGCTACAATTTATACTAATATACTTCCTCCATTTCCATCATCATTTACTAATATAAATAAATTTAGAGTATTTGTAAAATATTATTTATTAAATGATGATCACGAAGAACATAAAATTTGTGTATATAGAATTTTCAATAAATATAATTTTATTCCATATGATTTAATAAAAATTATTTTGAAATATATGTTTTGTAGTAAAAGACAAAAAGATAGATATATGAATTATTGTACCCAAATGTATAAAAACGATGTAAATGAATTATGTTATCTGCTGAATTCATTAAATTCCAGAAGATTTACTAAATCATTACACCAATTAGAATATTTACGACAAACACATTGGAGATTATTTAAAGAAAGGTGTATACCTGAATTTATGAATGAATTATCATTAAATAATAATTCAGGTTTATATATGTTATTTAATTCCAACTCTAATTATTTAGAAATCTTAAATACATATATACATATATTAAAAATTGATTCAATTGATTTATCATATTCAATTCCTAGATTAAATTTAGCAGGAACAAATGATAATATTAATTTTGATTTATTATTTTTGATTGATTGGAAAAATGGATTAACATATAAAAAATTATTTACGGAACTTTATGAAAAAGTTGATCATAATTGTGAGAAATTAGATTTAGATTTTAAAATAAATTTAAGTGATCCAAATACTCGAATTTCATGGAATTTTAATGTTTATGCAAAATTATTAACTTTTGATTTTAATTATACCAGAAGAGATGGTTTAGTTGCTTGTCATGCTGGAGCATTGTTTGGTTTTTTTTTATTAAAATTAATTGATAGAATTGAAAGTGAAATGTTACATCGAATTAATTATTGTGCTATTGATTTAGCACTACCACAATTATAATTCAAAAATATATCATTTTCATTAATTTACAAACAATAGCATCTTTTAAATTAGGCATATATACAGTAAATATTTCACCTTTTAATTCTTTATCATGCCAACTATCCAAAATTTCATATACTAATACAACTTCCGCACTATTAATAAATAAATTCTTATTTTCAATAATTTGTTGAAAATCAGAAAATCTTCTTATTCTATTATAAAATTCTATCCTATCTTCCCTCGATAAAAATTTATAATCTTTTTTATCGAAAGTATAACTATAAATAAGATTAAAAAGATCTTTATTAAACATTTTTTTATTATTATTTATATTATGTCAATTTTAAAACTCTCTTTGACTTGTATCAAATACATCAAATATAGAATCTAGTCTAAATGGACCATAGACTCTATACAAATGCATATGTCTTTGATTGACTCTATTTAAATGAGCGTATGCTCTATCTTCGCTAGAAAAAACACCAATTATTCTAAAATTGATATTTTGTCTAGGAGGAAATATTTGTCTTGGACTAAGAGGTGGACTTGGAGGACTTATTGGCGGACTAATTGGGGGATGACGAGAACTATCTAATTCAGGTCTTGATGGAAAATCAGGATGATGCGGATATCTTGGATAAATCCGTGGTTCTGGTCGTGATGGTAATCTAACTACTACAAAGCAATTAATATTATTCATACTTATGTTTTATGAATTAAGAAGCATATCTTTATCTTCATAAAGATTACACGCTTCCAAATAAGCCATATTAGATTTTCTTATTAGAGATGTAAATTCATTAAAAATTCCATTTCTAATATATTCGACTTCAGTCATAACTGTATTAAATCCAAATGCTAAAACATTTTCTTCTTCTAAATAATTAAATTGAAATTCTGCATAATCTTCATTTTCTGGTTCTGCTAAAAATATGAATTTTGGATCTTCTAATAATAAAGTTTGTTCGCTATACATACTTCTTCCATATGTATGGTTTCTATTATTCATTAAATCATTAATTGTATTTACCATTGCCCTAGTAGAAGTTCCTTCACAACCAACAATAGAAACTAATCCACTCCATATTGAATCAGAAGGCATAACACATTCAATTCCGTATCGTCCAATACATAGTTTATAATTTCCTAAAAAATGTTCTAAAATAGTTTCTATTGTATTTTCTTGTCCATAAATAATTGGAATAATACCCCAATTATCTTTTTCACTAAAATGATGAAATAATCTTCCTAAAAAGATATAAAATAATTTTCTTTCCTTTTCTTCAAAATTAACCTCCATTAAACGATCAAAATATGGTGTTTCTATAAATTCCCAATTAGAACAATAAGATAAAATAACATTGGTAATATCGGATGGTAGGTGTTTCTGATAATGTAAAAAATTATGAATAAGAATAGATTCATTTGTTTGAATAAAATCAAATTCAAAATGATATCGTACAACAATATTTCCATCTGAGTCATAATCATTCTGTAAATTAATGGCATCTGCTGGAATATTTTCATTATCATAAAATACGTTATTATTACAATCATATACTCCATTTGTAAAAACTAAAATCATTAGATATTATTTTTTATTTTGTTATTAAATATAAATAATCAATTTTAAAATTATAATAAAAATAATAAAAGTATTATAATTAATGAAAGAATTAGGTCAATATTTTACAAAAAATAAAACCCTTCAAAAGAAAGTTTATGAATTAATTTTAAATAATCCTAAATTAATATTAGAACCATCTGTTGGGAGAGGCGACTTAGTTAAATTTATATTGAATAAAAAGAAAGATATTCAATTTGAATGTTATGAAATAGATAACACGATTGATTTTATTATTAATATTGATATAATTAATTTTAATGATTTTTTAAAAACAGATATTACAAATAAATATAAAACAATAATCGGTAATCCACCATATGTTCGAACTAATAAAGGTAATTTATATATTGATTTTATTAATAAATGTGTAGATTTACTTGAAAATAATGGAGAATTAATCTTTGTAATACCATCCGATTTTTTTAAATTAACAAGTGCAATTCCAACAATAAAGAAAATGATGGATAATGGGAGTATAACTAATATATTTCATCCACATAATGAAAATTTATTTGAGAATGCTACTATTGATATTATAGTTTTTAGATACTGTAAAGATAAAAGTTTAGAAAAACAAGTAATGTATAATAATGAATTAATGTTTATAAATGAAAGTAGTGGATTATTATTCTTTTCTAAATCAAAAATGATTGATAAAATACCAATTAGTAAATTATTTAATATATATGTAGGAATGATAACTGCCAAAGAAAGTGTTTATAAAAATAAGGAGTTGGGAAATATAAATTTTCTAAATAATGAAAATAATGTTAATAAATATATTTATATTACAGAATTTCCAAGTAATAATAAAAAAATTAACAAATTTTTATTAGAATATAAAGAAATTTTATTAAATAGAAAAATTAGAAAATTTAACGAAAAAAATTGGTTTGAATGGGGTGCTCTAAGAAATGTTACTGTAATAGAAAATAATATAAATAAAGAATGTATTTATGTAAAAAATATAACTCGGAATAAAAAAGTTGCTTTTAAAGGAAAAGTAATGTATTTTGGAGGAAGTTTATTAATGCTCCTTCCAAAACAAAACAATATTGATTTAGATAAAATAATAGATATAATTAATGATAAAAAAACAAATTTTGAATATAGTGGGCGGTTTAAAATCGGTCATCGTCAATTATCTTCTCTTTTAATTTCTAAATCTCTTTCTTCTTCTAGTAAGTGATATATTGGAGGTATATATTCTTAACACAAGAAAATTTATTTTCTTTAATTAATTCATAAATATACAATAAATTAAATTTTTCTTTTTTTACTTGGTGGTGTATCATCATCACTATCGTCATCTAACTTTCTTTTACGAAGATTTTCATTGTCACGTCGCAAACGCTTTATTTCATTCAAAGCAGGCTCTAGTCTGACATAGACTGTATTCTTATTTCTAGGTTTACATTTCTGTTGAAATCTTTTCTCTTTTATATGATTTGTAATATAATTAAATAAATTGATTTGTTGACGATATTTTAATTTAGATGGTACAATTCCTGTATGATATACATAAAAATCATTATAATTAAATAATTTAAATGTTTCATAACAATCAACAAAACTATTCCATCCCTTTTTCATTTCATCAATAAAAAAATTAATAACAATTTTTTCTTTGGTATCATAATCTCTTACCCAAGTAAATGGACCACCTCTAACATTATTAATACCACGATAATTCATTCTTTGTAATGTATAAAACATTTCATGTGCGAATGGATTCGTATTAGCGTTGTGAATAGTACATTGTAATATATTTTCCTCTATTTTTGGTTTGTATTTTTTAGTATATTTTGCACCTCTTTTATTAATATGTTTCCATAATCTTTTTGGTAGTTTACCAACTGTTTGTTTATTTTCAAAGAAACCAATATATTCTTTTTTCTTCTGTAAACATAATTTATAAATATATTGTTTATCTTGAATTAATTTATCTGGAATTTCTACTTTATCCAAATTCTTTCCCATCACTTAATTAAATTTAGTTTTTAATGCTTATTTTCAATTTTATAAATCTTGATTAATAAATTTACCTGAATATTTGGCAGAACCATCCATATTCAAAAATATAAATTGACAAATTTTAGTTCCTGGTTTTAGTTTTAATACATATGGTGATGAGTTATGAATTTCTAAAACTTGTCTATTAGATATTCCTGGATTCATAAAGAATGCTGTAATATGAATAAATAATCCCATTCGGGCAAATCTGGATCTTCCATTCAGTAATCCACATAAATTATTACTTAATGTAATTTTTTCTGTGGTAATTCCTAAAACAGTTTCTTTAGGTAATAAAGTAAGATAACTTCCATCTTCTACAATCACTTTTTCAGTATAATTTGTATAATCTGTATCTTCTTTGATAATAACTTCTTTAATTTCTGTTTTATAATATCTAAATTCATTTGATAAAGTTAAATCATAACCTGCTGGACATACATTATCGATTGAATATGGTGAAATTTTAATATCACCTCTTTCAACTCGTTCTAATATTTTATCTTTGCTTAAAACAGAACCTTTCATCTTAAATTAGTTTTACTAACAATTTATTGAAAATCAATTTTGATTTAAATTAAAATTGAATAAGTAGTATGTTATTTAATTATATAAACGATATATTGAAATATGACTTCTAATAATATTACTGGTAAAAAAAGAACACTTGAAGTAGAGGAAGTAAGTAATAAACGACGAAAGGTTGTATCACAATGTAAATTTGTAAGTAATCGTATTTTTCAAGGACAATGTACTAAATATGTTTGTGAGCACTGTTGTGATTATCTTTTCGCATTTAATGTAGAACAGAAAAAAGAAAAAGTTCCTGTGTGTAATACTCATTATTCTCAATATGTAACTTGTGGTAAATGTGAGGACAAATTTGTTCCTCACGCAACTAAAAATTGTAAGGATTGTGATAAAACTTATTGTAATAAATGTCTTTCTGAATTTAAAATTCCATTAAGACCAATTATGACAAAAGAACATAACATATTTCTTCCACAAGATTATCTCTGTTTACATTGTTTTCTTAAAAATGATGAATATGGATTTTGCGTAAAAAAGGATTTATTATTTCCTACATTTTCAAAAAAATTTGTTCCCCTTTCGTTTTCCGCATTTAATACAAATGAATCAGAAAACGAAACTGAAGATTATCCAGATATTGGACCAGAAATGGCTCTATTAAATGATCCAAATTCTTTTTCTCTAACTAGTTTTAAATCAGTCGGAGAATCAAGAAACTAACATTATAAAAATGGTTTAATTTAATTAATAATATATAAATTGGACTGGTTTCAATCTAATTAAAATTGATTTTATATAACGATAAACAATTATAATAATTTAATTAATATGAGTGAAGTAAGCAGTTTTATCTCTGTTAATGTGAAAACATATGAAGATTTAAAAAATTATCAGCGGATAAATGAATTTGATAAAGCAGTTAAGAAAATATATAAAAAAGATTTTTTCAGTAAAGATTGTATAGAAATTATTAATGAATATATTGAATTTAAACAAGCAAATGAAATACGTTGTAATTGTGGAAAACATGTATTATTAGATGATATTCGTAGATGTTGTTTTCAAATTAGTGGATATGGGTGTGATAAATTAATTTGTAATATTTGTGGTGAAGCAGAAAATGCTGGAAGGGATTTATGTATTGAGCATCAATTAGACGGCTAGAACTGCTAGAACGGGTAATATAAAAAGTCAGTCCCAATTTTATAAAAAAATAATTTACATATTTTTTAATGCATTAATAATATCACATTCAGGTTGTTTATATGTTTCTTTAACAGTATTAATAAATGAATCAAATTGATTATTAAGTTTTTTAATTAATCTGGTTTTATGTATTTGTTGTTTTTTTGAAATTTGTTTCATAACACTAATTTCATATTCAGGTAAAATAGTTCCTTTATTATTAACATATAAATTTTTGAATAATGTAACAGTATCTTTTCTTGGGTTTTTATCATCATAAGTTTCAAATAAATAATGATATTTATCTTCAATATTTAAAATTTTTTCTTTAGTTTCAGCAATAGCAATTTGTTTTAAAAGTTTTCTTTTTGTACTATTATTTAGTATTCTAGTATTAAGTTTTAATTTTAAATTATCAATATTATACGAATTCTCTAATTCAATAATAAGTTTTCTCTTTTCAAGTGCTCTTTGTTTTGTATATAGTTGAAAAGCAAAATTATAAACATATATGAAGTAATTTTTTTCAAATGCTTCTTCAAAATCAGTTTTACTCAATGAATTATGGAATATTTCAAGAATATAGTATAAACATTTAACATTATTTTCTAAAGTTTTTTTACCAGAGAAATTATCTTTTACTTCTTCAAATTTATTAGTAATGGAGGAAGCGAGTTTAGATGTAGGAAGTTTAGAAAATTGAACATCTTGTAATTTTAATTTAATTTGTTTAATATGTGGAACGTATTTATTTGTATTAATTCCATATCTATCAAGAGTAACATAAATATAATTGTTTTTGAATTCATTTATTTTTTCAGTTAATGTATTTTTAATAGTAGCAATTGATGTATCTAATTCTTGCTTAAATTTAGATATTTGTATTTTTAAGAAATTTTGTTGATTTTCATCTTTTTTACGATTAATAATATCATTTTTTCCATATTTTGGAAATTTAGATAACCAATTTTCATTTAAAAATGTTTTTCTTAATTTTTTATAATATAAAAGACTAGATTTAAGATTATTAATTATTTTCTTTTTTGCTTCAATAATTTTAACATCATTACTACTTGAAACAATAGTTCCTGTTGCTCCATTCCATCTGCCATTAATAATTGTAACAAATTTACTTAATTTAATTTTAGAATCTGTATTTTTACTACGTTGTTCTTTAATAAAAGATTTAATCTTTGAAATATTACAAATATCAATTTTTTGTTTAACAGTTTGATCTAAATTATATGTAATAGTGTATAAAATTAATAAAATTTTGAAAATATTATATTCAATATTATTTAAAAATTCATAATGGATTTTTCTTAATTTTTTATCAAATTTTAATTTTTTAATATCAGCAAAACTATTTGTGGATAAATATTGATTCTTTAAAAATTTAGCAAATTGTTCGTGAATTTTTTTTTGATTACTATTTTTATATTCAATATTATCAACAATTTGTAATATTTTATCCATAACATTTTTTCCATTTTTGATGTCTAAATATTTTGATAATGTATTACTCCATTGTTTTAATAATTCTTTTTTATTTTTTTGTTGTTTATCAATAATATCTTGAATATCGATTTGGGTTTGTTGTTCAAAATCATCAAATTGCATTGGTTCATTAGCAATATCAGCTTCATCAGCATCATCTGGTTCTTCTGTTTCACCATATTCTCTTTCTTCTTCATCACCATCATCGCCAAATTCAATTTCTTCTTCTTCTTCTTTAAGATTAATTTCTGCTTTAACTAATTCGATTTCCAAAGCATGTTCAGTTTCTAGTTCACTTTTTTCAAATTTATTTTCAAATTTTTTACTGATAATTAAGTTTAAAAAGTGTTTTTTAATATTTAATAGATTTCTTTTATTATTAATACCTTCAACCATTTCATCATCATCTAATTCTTCTAATAAGAGTTCAATAGCACTTAAATCTTCTTCTTCTTTTTTAATTTGTTCTTCTAAGTTACTGATATGATTAATAATAATATTAAATACATTTTCATTTGATAAACAAATATTATATAAATTATCATAAAATTTTTTCTCATTAGTATAAAAGTTAAAAAAAGATGATACATTAGAAGTTAAATTAGTAATATTTTGTTTTTGTAAAACTAATTCAATAAATGAATTTTGCTCTTTTTGTGTTTTTAGAGTTTTATAATATTTAAGTTCATCTTTGGTATTTATTAAAATAATTCTATTATCAATAATTTTATATAAATTTTTTTCAATATATTGTTTGTATACATCAATATATATATTGATATAATTTTCTAATGGCAATAAATTAGAAACTTCTTTAACCCAAATATAGTAATTAGTTTCATAACAAGGTTTATATTCAGTTAATTCTCTAACACATATATTCGTTTTATTAAAATCTTCAAATGAATAAAGTGAATTAGTTCCATCAAAAAAATTTAGTTTAATTTTATGAAACATATTAGAAAAGTAAGCAATAAAAATTTCAGAATTATTATTCATCATAATATTCCATTCTTTATCATCATTCTTTTCGGAAGATATGAGTTTTTTAATTAAAGAATTATTACTAGTTTTTTTAGTTAAATATTTTGTTCGTAATTTTTCATTATTTTCATTAATACATTCTTTAATATAATTTCTATGATTAAACTTTATTTTTTGTTGCTGAATTTTTTTATTTAGAGAAGTATTTCTAGTTGGTAATTGATAAGAATCCATATTGAATATCATATTGTCCATAATACTTTTAGTAGTAGATGTCCCTTTTATCTGTCCTTCAATATACATTGACAAATTAAAATCTTCTAATTCCATGTTATTTATTATTTTAAATAATTCGTTATTTTCATCAGTAATAATTGGTTTTAAAGTTCGTAATATTTTAATATATGTAAGCATTAATATAATAGAGTCTCTACAATTTTCTCCCATACAAGATTGTTGTTCGGCAAATTGTTTTAAAACAGTTTTATAAATTTTTGTTAATATATATACATATAAATCCGAATCATATTTATACACTTGATCGGGATATAATCCAATTGGTAAAATATTTTGATATTCATTAATATTATTTTTATGAATTAATATTTTAGTACATGTTTGTACGAATATAAGCAATACATTATATGAAACTCTTTGTTTCTCAATATTTTTATCAAACCATTGAATTTTAAATAAATCATTATCAATATTATAACTTGTATCATTAATATTCTGTTCTTGAAAACCATTCTGATAATTATAATTAATATTAGTTAATAAGTTAGAAATAATGGTAGTAATACTGTTTTTAACATCTTTAAGTAAGCGTTTATTCTCTTCTGGAATATTTTTTAAAAATTGAATAAAATTTTCATTATCAAATTCATTATTACTAGTTTCATTATTGTAATAAGGCATATTATTTAAAATATCATTTTGAGTTTTTATAAATATATTATAATTTTTAATTTCTTCGATTAATTCAATAATACTTTTATCATCAATTTTGAATTTTTTTTCAGTTTCTTTAAAATATTTAAATAATCCAATAAAATTTTCAAAATATTTATCTGGATTTGTATCATATACAATTTTTCTTGTTTCAGAAATGATTTGATTCCAATTTCCTTCTGCCGATGAATCCATTGTTTGCATAATAGAAATATCATGTGGTTTAAGTTCATCAAAATTAAAGTCAATATTAGTTTCTTGAATATTATTTGTTAAATTAGTTAAAAAATTTGTAATTTTATTTTCAACAAGACTTTTTTGACTAATAATAAATATTTCTTTATCTTCTGTCTTATAAAATTGTTTTATAGTATTAATTTTTTTTTCAATTATAGAAACGTTGTATTTTTTATATAGATTATCAAATTTAACTAATGAATTAAAGATGTCAATAATTTCATCCTTAATTGTTTCGGTAAAAATTTCATTAATGAAATTAATAATTTTTTGATTATATCTAATATTATCATATAATTGTTCATAATCATTTAATAAAGGAATTAGATCAATATATTGTTCGTTTAACCCCGATTTATTTAAAATGAAATCGATTCCTTTAGATTGTTTAGTATAATTATCAGTATCAAAAAAAGTTTTAATATTATGTAAATATTTAATTAATTTTGAATTAGGTATATGAAGATAATTCATTGATTTCGTGAATAATTTCGAATCTCCAAAAATAATAAAGAGTTGTGTTTTTAATAATTGATTATTTTTACTTACAATTAAGTCCGAATATTTTCTATCATTTTTATATTCTTCTAAAAAGGTATTTAAAATTTTAGTTAATATAACTTTAGTTCTATTAGAAAGATTTTTTAAATCTAAAGTATCCATTTAAACTATATAATATAGGTATATACAATTTTTCAAAAAATTTATATAGTTAAAATAAATATTTTGAAATAATTTTGATTTCCTTCTAAAATAACTTATAAATCTATAGCATTAGTTATTTTTTATAATATTTTTGTTAATATTATTCAATATAAATTTTCTTTGATTAGTATATAATAAAACATGAATATGCTTAAAAAAATTGCAGGTGTCTTTTCACCAAAAAATGCTTTATGCCTTATTGTTGGCATTGTTGTCGCAGTTGCAGTTATCTACTGCCTCAGAAAATTCGCAGATCTTGATCTTGTAGCAAAACTTCCAGGAATGGAAAGTTTCGAAGATGATTATGAAGAAGAAGAACCAGAAATGTTCGAAAATGAATATGATGAAGATTTCGAAGATAAACCAGAAGAAGAAAAATCTGGAACAGCAAGAATTGTCAACGCTTTAACTGGTGTCCAACTTTAAATTCTTTAATAAGTTTTAAATAAGTTTAATAAATTTTTATTTTAGTTAAATAATTAACATTAATAAAAAATTATTTCAAATATACTTAAAGTCTAATTTCTTTAATATTACGGGTATTATAGCTTCTACTTCTTTTAGATTGAATATTTTGTTGTCGCAACAATTTTTGTTCTTTACGAGATATTTTACGAATTTGTCTTTTAACTTCTGGATCATCGTTATTTATATTATTTTGTGGTTTTAATGCCGGAAATTGAAAAGAAGAATTATTTTCAGTTTGTTGAAGTTGTTTTCTACGAAGTTCAATCATTTCTTGTTGTTTTTTAAGTTTTATTTGTCTTTTATGTTGGTCATCTTTTACTCTAATATCTTTTCTTCTTTGTCTTTCTAATCTTTCTAATTCCTTTTCATATCTATATAACTTTATTTTTTTTTGTAAATCTTCAGTTTTCATTGGATTTGCTTCAATATCCATATCCATGTCATCACAATCTTCATCTTCAGGATATTTAAATAATACTTTTGTAATAATTTTAAATTTCAATTGAGTTTTGGCTAACATTTTCCAAAGAAATCCCATTTCTTTATTAATTAAATCATCATTATTTCGTTTACTATTATCATCTAATATTTCATTCCATACATTGCGATTAAGACAAACACTCGCACTTTCAATTATATTAATATTATTGTCAATAAACCAACGTATATTTAATTGTTCTGTCATCTCGGAGTTATTTTCAATCATTAAGATAAATAATAAGATATAATGACAGAGTTTCTTTAAAACAGTTAGATCTATATTCGATTGGTCACGATCTTGTATTGTATGCATAATAGAATTAATTATACATTCTCTATAGTCATCCATTTTTTCAAATTTATCAAATTTCCCAAAATTACTACGTAATTTATCAATATTCATAAAACAATGTCGTAATAAATCAAGGAATATATCATCATTTTTATTAATTTTTTCCATATTATGGGAAAGTTGGTGAATTTGTTTATATACAGGTGGATAAGAACATTGACATTGGCTACAATAATATTTATCTTCTAAATGTTTTGTGATATTCAATAAGTCTTGAGGTTTATTTTTATTTTTATTAGATAGATGATTAACAGAACTAATTATATCATATCCTCTTTGAATAGCATCAACTTGATATTGAAATCTATCTAAATGATAAAATTTATCTAATTGAACATTGAATATTACATCATATCCCATTTCGTGAAATGCTTTATGTAATAAAAATCCTCTTGCTTCATGATGGCTGTTAAAATGTTTATTCCAAAAATATTTTTTATTTTCAATAGTTGCTGGAAATAAGGAAAAACTTGTTCCTCCATAATTTAATTCGAGTATATCATATTCTATAAAACTTTGATTTATAATAGAGTCTATACATTTTGTAATCCATTTTTTTTGATATATTTCAAAAATATTTTTATGATAAACTAAAGCAGCACACTTAAATTTTAAATTATCTTTCGTTGAAGAACTGTGCATTTGATTATAACTAATATAGATATTATTTGTTAATTTATTAACACACCTTAACTTTATTATACTTTTATTAAAAAATGATTATCTGTTTCATTATATTCCATACATTCTATACTAAGAATCTTTCCATGAACCGCATCATATGTTACTTGACTTGATTTAGTTATAATCCTTTTTCTTACAGCATTAAATAATTTTTTTCGTATATCGTCTGTATGTTGTTTATTTAAATTATATTCAATTCTTAAATCTTCTATAAAGTTATGAATTCTATTTAATTTTAATGTTTCTGCTAATCTTGACCATTTTGTTTTATATATCTCTATATTTGTTTCTTCTAAAATATCTTCAATGTTTTTTTCGTCAAAATCACTAATTATTTTTCTACCTGCCGCAATTGCTCGATAATGTCGTACTTTATCTGTATGTTTCTGTTTCATTGTATGTTGTGAAATATATATAGGAACATCAAATTTTTTAATTTCTGCCTTTTTTCCTTGTTTTTTTAAGCGATTAAGTATTTTAGCATTAGCCTCTTCTTGTTTTATTAAGAGTTTTTTATTATTAATATCAATGAAAAAATGTCGATATTTATGTTTTTTTTTGGTTTCTTTATGATTAATATTATTTAAAGTTTTATAAAGATGTTTTAACATCATCATTTCAGAGGATAAGGTTTTATTATGAAAACTCGAAGGATTTATATCACTTAAATCCATATAATTCATTTCATTAATAAACATGTTAATTTACTTAATTTTTAATTATTCTATTTTAAGTTGAATTATTTAAATACTTTTTTTTTCCTTTTTTTTTATATTCTTATATTTATATACACAAACTATGATTAATAATTTTGGATGGGATTTCGCCGCAGCGAACAGTGACAATAATGCCAAGCTTCACCCAAAATTAGCATCGCGGGACGATAAAGTTCTTACAGATGCTCGAAAACAACCTAGAGAAATTAAAATTGTACATAAACATGTACATTTAGTTGATGGTAAGATTGGCAAACAACCACAACAATCTCAAAAAGTTGCTAATTCTACCACTGGCCCTGTTAATAGCACTAGTGATGAAAAAGCAGCACTAGAATTAATCGAAACTATTAAAAATTCGAATAATAAAATCGTTGAAATTATCGCCAGATTACAATCTGAAGCGGACAAAAAACGAGAACTTGTGCGTAAAATCCGTGAAGCAAGTAATAGCGGAACTATTAAACAATCTGCTAAAGATATTAAAACAAATAAAAGCAAACAAGAAGCAAATAAAGCACAATTACAAAATCAAGTAGGTAAAGCCAATAATTTAGAAAAAAAAGCAAATGAAGAATTATCTAGAAAAGTAAATGAATTATCTAACCTTAAATCAACAATTGTTCAACATCAAAGTGCAATCAAAAGTTTAAAATCATCAGTTGTTTCTTTAACTAAAGGACAAAATGCTACTACTAAAGCGGTTGCTAATAAAAATCAACAATCAATTAAAGAAGCACAAACAAAAATCGCAGAATATAAAGGATTATACGAACAAGAAAAAAGAAAATATAATTCTAAAGTTACTGATTATAATAACTTAAAAAATACATTCAATCAACATAAAAATACTGTATGTTCCGCAAAAACTGAAATTGCCCTTAGAGGTTCAACTGAAGAAAAACAAGCAGTTAAAACAGAATTAGATAGTGCTAAAAAAACAGCTGAACAAAAATTAGTTTCACAAACTAAAAAAGTTCAAACCAAACAACAAAGATTAAATGCTCTTAAAAAACAACTCGCAGCATTAGAAGCACAACTTAAAAAAATTGATCTTGAACTTAAATCTCTTAGTAAAGTTGAAACTTTTGGTAACTCTAATACCACAAAAATTAATTCTTTAAAAGAACAAAGAAATAAAATTGTTACTGAAATTAACAGAATTAGAGCTGAAATTATTAAAATGCAAGGTGCTCTTGCTGTTGATATTAAAGATACTAAAGAACAACAAGCTAAATTAAAAGAAGTTAAAATTCAACAAGCAAAAGTTGAATCATCAATATCTAATAAAATCGGTATTGCTAAAATTAGACCATCTAAAACTGAAGTTCAAGCAGCAATGGCTGTTAGACAAGGAACTAAAGAAGTTATTAAAACTAAACCATTAGCAGCAACTAAACCTGAAGCTGTTGCCGCAGCAAAAGCAGTTTCTGTAGCAACTAAACCAGCAGTCGAAGCAAAAGCAAAGGTTATTCCAGCAAAAGCAAAGGTTATTCCAGCAAAAGCAAAGGTTATTCCAGCAAAAGCAAAGGTTATTCCAGCAAAAGGAGCAGCACTCGTCGCAAAACCAGTCGCAAAACCAGTCGCAGTAACTAGAGTAGAAGCAAAACCAGCAGCAGCAACTACTGCCACATCTAAACCAAGTCATAATAATACGCAAGGTCATGATTGGTTACATCAACATTTAGTTGATAAACACGGATATAAACCAAAACCAAAAGCACACAGACACACTGGTGGTCAAGAATATACAACTGAAGGTGGTAAAGGAACTTATAAATATGACTTTACTCATACTCATAATAATGATAAAGCAGGACATACTCATGAAGTTGGTCCAGACGGAAAACCAAAATTAGCTAAAATTGAAGCACCTAAAGTAGAAGCAGCAAAAGTTGAAGCAATCGCAAATAAAGTTAAACCAGAAGATGCAAAAGCAGCAGCAGCAACTATATTAAAAGCAAAACCAGAAGATGCTAAAGCAGTCGCAGCAGCACTTAATGAAGCAAAACCAGAAGATGCTAAAGCAGCAGTTGCGGCTTTAGCCAAAGGAAAACCACAAGATACAAATAAGGTTGCTATTGCACTTATTGAAGCAAATAAAAAGAAAAATGCTGAAGAAAAAGCGGCCGCCCTAAAAGTATTAAATGATCCAAACGCATCTGAAGCAGATAAAGCAAAAGCAAGAGTCGCAGCAGAAGCAGCAGCAAAAGCAGCAAGAGCAGCAGCATTAGCAAAATATAAAAATGGTTCTATTATGCGTCTTAAATCTTCTTACGGCAAATTTATTGGTTTAGATAAAGATGGTAGAAATGTAAAAGCAGGAACTGAAAAAGAAAATACTGCCCTTGTTCTTACTCGTATTACTTCTATTGCTGATAATGCAATTGCTTTCTATAACAGAGAAACTAAAAGATTTATTAGAGCTCGTAATAATAGAAGAAGAATAGATCAATCTGGTGTTAAATCTGGAGATTATATTGAGGTTCCAAAAAATCCATTACTTGTTTTTTATATTGAACCACAAGCAAATGGAGGAGTTGCTTTTAGAACTCATCATGATACTTATCTTCAAATGGACAAAAAATTTAAAGTTCGTCAATCAGGTTTCGTCCCAAAAGGAAAAGCATTACCAACTAAATGGACTAGAGAAGTTTTCATTCCAATTCATCTTGGAAGAATGGAACAAAAAGTTGATATGTCAATGTTCGAAAATGCTCTTATTCGTATTAAAACTAACACAGGTTCTTATATTACTGCTCATGAAAATACCGGACATGTCGTCCAAAGAACAGCCCATACTAATGGAATTTGGAAATCTACTCTTCTTCCAAAATACGGATATAATTGTATTGCTCTTACTTCTCCAAGCACTAAAAGACTTCTTCGTGCTCACAGAAATAAAAGAGAAATCGATCAATCTGGTGTCGCAAGAGAAGATGGTTCTATTCCAGAACATTGGGAGTGGGTTAGAATTTTTATTGAAAAACAAGATAATGGAACATATTCTCTTAGAACAAATCACGGAACTTATATGACTACTCCAAGTGATTCTAGTTTTCTTGGTCAAAAAATTGCTGATAAGGTAGGAGGACAAAGAGTTGTAGGAGAACAATTCAGTATTATATTTGAACAAAAAGCATCTAAACCAGTTCCAGAAGAAGCAAAACCAGTTTCAGTTGAAGGTAGTGTTGGGATAAGAATGCCAACTGAAGGTAATCGTTATCCATTTATGGATAAATTTCTTAATGGTGCTGTTATTAGACTTGTTTCAGGAGCAGGTGCTTATGCTAATATTGCAAAAGATGGAAAAATCGGATCATCTAAGGATGAAATTGGTTCTACTTATATTGTTAAAACTTTAGAAAAACAAGGTGGTAATATGATTGCTTTATATAATAAAGATTCTAAAACCTTCCTTGCTTCTAGTGCTGATAGAAAAACTATTAAACAAACCAAAAAATCTAAAACTTACAATAAATCCGTAGGTGAACAATATGAATTCGCAGTTAATCAAGTTAGTCATGGTTATACTTTTAGAACAAAACAAGGTACTTATCTTCAAGCAGATGGAAGTGTTGTTAATCAATCTGAAGTTGAACAAAAAGGAAGACCACTTTCTAAAGGTTCTGTTTGGAACATACAAGTTATTGGAAGAGTTATTCAAAGAATTAATGTTAAGAAATTTAAATATAGTCAAATTATTCGTATTCAAACTAAGGATGGTAAATTCCTCAGTATGAACAAAGATGGTTCTAATACCACCAAAGAAGATAAAGAATCTGAATACAACTTATTTGATATTATTTTCTTAGAAAAACATGGATATAACTGTATGGCTTTCTATAACAAGAAAACTAAAAGATTTCTTCGTGCTCATAGAAATAAAACTACATTCAGTCAAACTGGAATTCCAGATAATTATCAAACAGTTCCAGATACTTGGGATTGGATTAGATTTTATGTTGAAAAACAAGATGGTGGATTTTATGCTATCAGAACTAATCAAGCAACTTATATTTCTTCAGGAACTACTAGTGAAGCAAAACAAGCCTCAGCAGGTAAATTAGGAGGACAAAGACCACGAGCAGAACAATTAACTCTTGTTCTTAAAACTATACCAGTTGTTCCAGAACAAGCAACAAATCCATTACCAGTAAATTGGAAAACTGGTTCTAAACTTCGTATTAAAACTTGGAGAAATAGTTATGTTTCTGTCGCAAAAGATGGTTCCTCTAAACAAGGTGGAGCAGGAGCATATGAAACATTTATTGTCAAACTTTTACCACAATATGGTTCAAATTGTATCGCTCTTTATGGTTATCACAAAAAATACTTACGTGCTCATTCTGATAAAAAAAGAATGGACCAATCTGGTTCTGTTCCTAATCATAACACATTTCCAAGTGGTTGGCAATGGGAAAGATTCTTTGTTGAAGAACTTAAAGATGGGAAATTTGCTCTTAGAACATTCCATGATACTTATGTTAGAGCAAATCCAAGTGGTGCGATGGATCAAAGTAAAGTTGTTAAAAAAGGTATGACTTTAGATAAAATGCCAAAAGAAGATACCAAATGTAAAGAATCTTTGACAGGTAAAGGTGAAGATTATAGAGGATGTCAAGATAGAACTATTTCAGGAAAACTTTGTCAAACATGGGATAAAGATGCACCACATAAGAGAAACGACCAAACAAAAAATGCTTATAAAAATAAAACATTTGGAGTTGGTGATCATAGATACTGTAGAAATCCAGATGGTAATAAAGGTATTTGGTGTTTTACAGAAGATAAAAATAAAAGATGGGAAGAGTGTAGTCCAATCCCTAGTGGTTGGGAATGGGAAAGATTTACCCCAGTTTGGTTATATGTTCCAGGAACTCAAACTACTCCAGTCGGAAAACCAGTTGGACACTATGTTGGAGGAGAATATAAAAATGATAAAAATTGGGCAAATAAAACAAATAAAGCAAAACCAGCAGTTCAATGGCGTGGTAATGCTGTAGTTAATAGTTACAAAAATGGTTCTATTTCCTTTAAAGCAATTAGATTTGAAAAAGATGATGGTGTTAGATTTCCACCAGAAATGTCTTCTAAAGCATATACAGTTGTTGTTGTTGCTAGAAATAGAAGAAATAATGGTCGTGTTATTGATGGTACAAATAATAATGTTCTTCTTGGTTGGTGGGGTAATAGAGTTGGTGTCGTTCATCAAGGAACATGGCAATCTTGGAGAGATGGTGCTTGGGCTTTTGAAAAAAAGAACCAACAACAAGAATACAGAAACTCTTGGCATGTAGTTGCTGCTACAAATAATGCTAGAATTTATCTTGATGGTAAAAATGTTACTTCTTATTTAGCAGGTGGTAAAACTCCAGCACAATGGACAATTAACTACGGTCAAACTTTAAAAAATGAATGGGTACAATGTGATGTTGCTGAAATTCTTTTCTATGATGTTCAATTAACTCATGACCAATTAAAAATGGAATCAGAAAGATTAACAACTAAATATGGTATTCGTTATGATGGTCCACCAATGATTATAGAAAAACTTCAAAAAGCAATAATTGATGGTTCTCCAGTAGGTCATTTCACCGCAGAAAGTTTTAATACCAATTACAATTGGGTTAATATTGTTGGTGGAAAACCAAATATTACTGAATTCGTTGGATATCCTAAAATTCAAGGACACAAAAACAGAAATAAAACATTTAAATCAGTTTTCTTTAATAGATTCTCTGGTTGTAGATTAGCAAAAGAATATGTTTCTGAAAACTTTTCTTTAATTGTCGTTGGTAGAAATAGAAGACGTGGTGGCCGTGTTATTGATGGTACTAGTAATAACTTCCTTCACGGATGGTGGGGTGATAAAACAGGTGTTTTCCATCAAGGTCACTGGATTTCTACTCCATATAGTAAAGGGGATAATACAAAATGGCATATTATGTCAGGTACTAATAATGGTGATGTCTGGTTTGATGGTATGAAAGTTACTAAATGGAAAAGAAAAGCATCTCGTAATCCAAGACAAATTTCTGTCAATTGGGGTCAATACTGGTCAGGAGAATGGGTTGAATGTGATATTGCTGAAATTATTATTTATAATAGAAATCTTGTTGATACAGAAGCTGATACAATTCACAGAAAATTAATCGCAAAATACGATATTCAAAGTATGATGGATGTTCCAGCAATTATGAGTCAATTGAAAAATGGTACTAAACTTCGTTTAAAAACTCATAGAGGTACTTATCTTCAAATGCATAGTAATGGAGCACATGTCAAACAAGGTGGTGCTGGACTATGGGAAGAATTTGAAGTTAAAAGAGCATCAAGAGTTGGCGCAGAGTATGTTGGTTTATTTGGTTATCATGGTAGATACTTATCCGCTCATGGAAACAAGAAAAGTTTGGTTCAAAGTGGAAGAATCGCAAATGGAAGATTTAATGATTTTTTCAAAAAATCTGATGGTAAATATTGGGAATTATTTAAAGTTGAAGATGTTGGTAAAGGTCAAATTGCTTTTAGAACTATGCATAATACTTATGTTAGAGCACACAATAATGGTTCGGGTGACCAATCCGCAATTACACAAAACAAAAAATTACCAAGTGGATGGAAATGGGAAAGATTTAATATTCAATTTCTTGAACCAAGTTATATGGGAATATATCTTAGAGATGGTGCTAAAATTAGAATCAGAACTTGGAAGCAGAACTGGGCAATTCAAGTTCTTGCTGACGGTAAAATTAAACATGCTGATAAATCTTCTGGTGATGCTAACTCATTTGTTTTCACTGTTAAAAGATTACAACAATTTGGAATAAATTGTATAGCTTTATATAATGATGGATCCAAAAAATTCGTTGGTATGACTCCACAAGGCAAATTTTATATGTCCCCAACGAGAAAAGATCATAATGATTTCCCATTAGGTTGGGCATGGCAAAGATTATGGGTTGAAGAAACAGAAACTAAAGGTAAATATGCTATCAGAACTTATCACGATAGATATTTATATGCTCACGCAAATACTTGGATGCTTGGAACTCATCCACGTTGGAAAGCCCAAATTATTAAATCTAATGGAGGCTGGGCAGGTTTCAGTTTTGAAAGATTAGGTGGTGTTATTATGAATAAATTTAAAAATGGAGCATTAATTCGTTTAAAAACTTGGAGAGGAAATTATATGCAATTAAGAAATAATAATCTAGCATACCAAGGTGGTGTTGGTGATTGGGAATTGTTTAGAATAAAACATTTACCACAGTTTGGACCAAACTGTGTTGCTTTCTATTCATGGCATAAAACTTTCCTTTTCGCAAGAAATGATAAAAGAACAATTGCTTCTAATGGACAAAAACGTGCTAGTCATAATGATTATCCAAGTGGTTGGGCATGGGAAAGATTCTGGGTTGAAGATGTTGGTAAAGGTCAAGTTGCTTTTAGAACATTCCATGATACTTATCTTAGAGCACATTCTAATGGTAAAATGGATCAATCATCACATGTACCAAAAGGAAAACCAATGCCTGGAAATTGGAAATGGGAAAGATTTACTCCAATTTTCCCTAAAGAAATTAAAGGTCATTACGTTCATGTCCAAGCTTCCCCAGGACAATATCTCCATATGAGAGAAGTTAGAGTTTGGGATTTCAATCAAAATGTTGCATATAAAAAACCAGTAAAAGGTTCTACAGTCGCAAATGGAGCACATCATTCTCGTATTGTTGATGGTCAACAGACTATTAATCATACTCAAGTTAATGGTTGGGTTCAAATTGATTTAAAGAAAGAACATGTTATTAGTAAAATTGATGTATGGAATAGAAGAGATTGCTGTAAAGGAAGATTAGGTGGTGCTATTATAACAATTAAAGATAAATCTGGTAAAAAAGTTTGGTCTTCAAAACTCTTCCCTGATATACATATGCGTTTGGTACCAGGACAAACACCATGGAATCCAGTTTCTGGATTTACTAATGGAAGAAAAATTTCTTTATACACAATATGTAATAGAACTGTCTATTGTCATTCTACATGGAATTGGGTTAAACAAAATAGAAGATACTTTTCTTGGTCTACATTTACTGTTAAAACTTTACCAAAATATGGTAAAAACTGTATTGCTCTTTTCAATAACGTTCATAAAAGATTTATTAAAGCTGAAGGTAATAAACGTAATATTACTCAATCCCCAAGAAGAGGTCATTTTAATGATTTCCCAATGGGTTGGCAATGGGAAAGATTATGGGTAGAAAATGTTGGTAATGGAAGAGTTGCTTTCAGAACTATTCATAATACTTATATTAAAGCTGCTGGTTGTGACTGGTTAGGTCAATCCCCAGTTAGACCAAAAGGACAAACAATTCATCCAACTTGGGAAGCTGAAAGATTTGTCGTCCATTGGCGTTAAATTTAATAACGATCTAAAAATACATCTAAACAGGATTTTTTAATTGTATTACTTTCATTTACTTTAAAAATATAAGGTAGATGATTATATTTTTTCAATATTTATGAATTATATCGTAATATATCAAAAAATTATATTTTGATATAATATAATATATACATTTAGAATGGTAAACCAAAACAAGAAAGATTATGAAGGCAAATATGGACAATTGTTTAATCCAAATCAATTTTTACCACTGGCAAAGCAAGATAAAAAAGAACAAAAAGATGACGATCAAACAATTACTGTTATTCATAAACATATCCATACTCGTAAACAAATTGCTAAACAAAATGCTAAAGAAGAACAAAGTAAAGCAAATATAGCCCAAAAACAATCTGATATTTCTTCAAACACCAAAGATATAATTGGTTTATTAATGAAATTAAAGTCTGAAGCAAGACAAAGACGTAGAGTATTATCAGCTATTTCTAAAGCAGCTGAAGTTAATGGAGATCATTCCCATCCGGGATTAGCAGATATTCAAAGACAATTAGAAACTAAAGTCAGACAATCTCTTACACAACAGCAACAAGTAAAACCTACAATTCAAGCAAGACAAACTGAATTAGATGAATTAAAAGGAATTTTACTTACTCATAAAAATATGATTCACGCATTATCACAAAAAATTGATCGTAATCAACAAATTAGTAATCAACAACAACAGAAACAAGTATTTGAACAAAAAGATGCTACCGCAGAAAAACAAGCCGCACAAAAAAGAGAAGAAGCTAAACAAGCAGTTGAAGACAGACAAAATGTTGAATCACAACAAGTAGTAGTAGAAGCAATCAAAACAGAAGAAGCAAGTCAAGTACAAAATGCTGTTGATAGAAAATTAGTTAAATATAGAATTGAAATGAATCAATATAGGGTATTATTCAAAGAATATAGAAAATTGTATCAACAAGGAATTAGACAATTAAAAGATTTAAGAAATCAATATATTGGTTCTATCAAAGCTATGAAAGCAGCACAAAAACAAGTTGGAAAACCTGTAACTAAAACTGTAGTCGAATCACAAGCGATTGTAACCGAAGGAAATAAATTCTGTAAAATCGATGATATTAGAGCAAAAAACGCTGCACTTAAATCAGCCGCATTAAAAAAACAAGTAGCCGAAAAAGCAATGAAAGAAGCCCAAGCAGCCCAAGCAGAAACTAAAAGACTTATGGACTTAGCAAAAGAAGCGGCACGTAAAGTTAAAGAAGCATCTTTAAATAAAGAGGTTTCCGAAGTAAAAAAACAAAAAGCAACAGCTCAAGCAATTTTAGATAATCCAAAAGCATCTAAAGACGATAAAGCTAAAGCAAAAAAAGCTTTAGAAGCAGCAATTAAAAGAGAAACCGCATTAGCAGCAAAAAAAGCAATTGAATCTAAAAAAACAGCAGCAAAATTAGCACAAAAAAGAAAAGAATCTTCCCAAGAAGCAGAAAATAAAAAAGTTGAAGCATCTAAAAAACATGATGAAGCAGAAGCAGCACAAAAAAAAGTAATGCAAGCCAAAACTGATTCTGAAAGAACAAAAGCACAAGCAGTTGCAGACAAAAAGAAAACTGAAGCAGCAAAAGCAGAAGCAGATGCTAAAAAAGCAGTAGCAAAGAAAGTTGAAAATGAAAAGAAAGCAGCAGTAGCGGCAAAAAAAGCAGTCGTAGCCAAAAAAGTAGCAGAAGCAAAAAAAGCAACAGTCAGTGAAGCAGAATACGCAAAAATCTGGAAAGATGCTGGCTGTACTACTAAAGCAAATTATAGTGATTGGGCTAAAAAACAGACAAAAGAAGCACTAATTAAAGATAGTAAAGTCTGGGCTACTTCCAAAAAAGATAAACATAAAAAAGTTTGTTATGGAGCATTAGTCAGTGAAAGTGAATATGCTAAAATCTGGAAAGACGCTGGCTGTACTACTAAAGCAAATTATAGTGATTGGGCTAAAAAACAGACAAAAGAACAACTAATTAAAGATAGTAAAATCTGGGCTACTTCAAAAAAAGAAAAACATAGAAAAGGTTGTTATGGAGCAAAAAAATCATGGACATCTGTTAAAGATGGTGAAAGATTAAGACTCAAAACTTGGAGAGGTACTTATGTTTCTATGAGAAATGGAGGAAAAAATGTTGTACAAAAAAAAAGAAGAGGTTCATGGGAAATCTTTATTGTTAAAATTCTACCATGGTGTAAACATGAAACTGGACCATGTGTTGCTTTATATTCTCAAAAATGGAAAAGATATCTTAGAGCTCGTAATAATAAAAAAACAATTGAGCAATCTGGAAGAAAAGGACATTATAATCATTTTCCAAAAGGATGGCAATGGCCAAAATTCATCGTACAAGAACTTGGTGATGGTAAATTCTGTTTAAGAAGTATTTTTAATACATATGTTCGTGCTAATCAAAATGGTTGGATGGATCAATCAGGAGTTACTAAAGAAAAAACTTTACCAAAAGGATGGAAATGGGAAGTTTTTACTGCTGATTGGTTAGCAGATACTTATGAACAAGCTAAAGCTAAATGGGAAAAGAAACAGGAAGAAAAACGTAAAATTAAACCAACTAAACCAGGTTGTTATATGAAAACTGATGATACTTGTCCAAAACAAAAAAATTTCAATAGAAAAGGATATTTCAAAGATGGATGGGGCGAACGTCATAAAGATGCGGGTTTATCTCAAAAAGCTTGTGAAGCTCGTGCTCCTGCATATAATAATTGGTGTGGTGGTAAAAAAGACCATAAAGCACTTTTTATTCCAGGAAATGTTTTTTATCTGTATTCTCATTCTAATTTTAGAGGAAGAAGATGGGGAGGAAAAGCAGGTAATTATAAAAGTGTTGGTAGAATGAATGATAAAGCAACTTCTATTAAAATTGCACCAGGATATCACGCTATTGTATATGAACATGGTTCATTTTCTGGATTAAGCAAAGTAATTTCATCTCATGTCAAAAATCTTAATACTATTGGTTTTAATGATAAAATTTCATCAGTTAAAATTATTAAAGGAGCAGCACCACCAGTTGTAGCAAATCCAGTTACTGTTTATGAACATGGTAATTATCAAGGTAAAGCAGTTAATTATAAAGAAGGTCTTCATAAAAATATTGGTGATTTTAATGATAAAGCAAGTTCTATCAAAGTTACTAAAGGTTATTATGCCGTTCTATGGGAACATGGTGATGGTCATGGTAAAAAACTAGTAATCACTAAAGATGAACCAGATTTAAATAAACTTGGATTTAATGATACAGTTTCTTCACTTAAAGTAGTAAAAGGTTCATACTGTAATGAAAAATATTCAGGAAAAGGAGAAGATTATAGAGGTTGTCAAAATAAAACAATAAAAGGAAATACTTGTCAAAAATGGTCTCTCCAAACTCCAAATAAACATATTAATACACCAGAGAAAAAAGCACAATTTGGTGTTGGTGATCATAACTATTGTAGAAATCCAGATAATGCTAAACAACCATGGTGTTATACTACAAATAAAAACGAAAAATGGGGATATTGTAAGCCAAAAGTTCAAGAATCATATGCTAACTTAGCACCAATTGAGGCATTTGAAAATACAGAACTTGGTAATCTTCAAAAAGTAGCAGCAGAAGCACAAAAGAAAGCATTCGCAGCACAAGCAGCAACAAAAGCAAAATTTGAAGCAGCTTCTCTAGCAAAAGAAGTAGCACTTAAAGCAGCAAGAACAAGTGAATTAGCAAAAGCAAAATGTGCAGGAAAACCAATTCCACAATCAGTAACTAAAGTTGAAACAGAAAGTGCTGACGCAAAATCAAAATTAGATAAACAACTTAAACTTATTAGTAAATTACAAGCAGAAAGTAAAGAAAATGCCAGAATTGTTAAACAATGTAAAACAAAAAGAAAAGAATTACTTGATAAATATAAAAGAGAAGAAGGTGCTAGAAAAGAAAAAACAAAACTATCAAAAGAGAGAGAAGCAAAACGTAAAGCGGCAGAAGACAAGAAAAAAGCAGAAGAAGCAAAAGCAAAAGTTAAAAAAGGAGAAATTACTGAAGAACAAAGAAAGAAACTTGAAGCAGAAAAGAAAGCATCAGAAGAAAGAGCAAAAGTTCAAGCAGCAGAAAAACTCAGTGCTAAAACTAAAGAAGATGAATTAATTGCTAAGAAAAAAGCAGCAGAAGAAGCAAAAAGAAAGAAAGCAGAAGAAGAAGCAAGAAAGAAAAAAGATGCTGAACTTAAAGCAAAAAAAGAAGCAGAGAAAAAAGCAAAAGAAGAATTAAACAAACAACTTGAATCAAAAAGAAAAGCAAGAGAAGCAAGAAGAGCAGAAGCCGCAAGAAAAAGAGCAGAAAGACAACAAAAGGCTGCAGAAGTCGCAAGAAAAAAAGAAATTGAAGCAAAGAAAAGAGCAGAAGCAGAAGCAAAGAAAAAAGCAGAAGAAGCAGCAGCCAAAAAAGCAGAAGAAGCAGAAGCAAAAAAGAAAGCAGAAGAAGCAGCAAAACAAGCAAGAGCGGCAGAAGAAGCTGAAAGAAAAAGAAAGGAAGAATTAAGAAAAGCAAAAGAAGCAGTAGCAAAAGCAAAAAATGCTGCCGACAAGAAAAGACTTGAAGAAGTTTCTAGAAAAGCAGCAGAAGCGGCAAAAAAAGCAGAAGAAGAAAGAGCAAGAAAAGCAAAAGAAGAAGAAGCAAAACGTAAAGCAGCAGAACTAGCAGCCAGAAAGAAAAGACAAGCAGAAGAAGCAAGAAAAAGAGCACTTGAAGCAGCAAAAAGAAGAGCAGCAGCAGCAGAAAGAGCAAGAAAAAGAGCAGAAGCGGCAAAAAGAAAAGCAGCAGATGCAGAGAAAAAGAGAAAAGCAGCAGCGGCAGCAGCAGAAGAAAAAGCCCAAGCACTTCGTGAAAAAGTTAAAGGTTATTTCAAAACTGGTTCTATTATTTCCTTACAATCTGGTGGAAAATATGGATATTTACGCCCATATAGTAGTAGTAGAAGTACTTTAGATAGAATTTCTGCGGATTCTCGTTGGAGAGTAATTAGTTTAGGTGGAAATTGGTTTGCTCTTTGGAGTGAAACTTATGAAAGATATTTAAGAGTTCAGCCAAATGGAACAACTGATTTTCAATATCATCATGGACCATGGTATCATATTCCAGGTGGATGGCAATGGGAAAGATTTACTTATAATATGCAACATGATGGTAGAGTTGTTATTAAATCTAAACACGGTCATACTTTATATGTTAATGTTAAAGCAAAGAAAGACCAAAGAGTTAAATCTGATAAAAAGGTAGTTAAAGGATATAGTAGTTTATTTAGAGTTACTAAATTAGGTGAAATTAGTCCTACTACTAAAACTCCATCTAGACATGGTTCTGCTAGAACTTCTCCAAAAGTAAGAAGTGGTTTAGTTGGTCGTTATATTGCTGAAGACTTTTATCATGGTGGTGCTAAATGGGATGGTGAATATTTAGGAGGAAAACTTGGAAATAACTTTAAAGTAAGAGGACAACCTAGTATTAAGTGGCGTAATATTAATGGTAAATGGGTTAAAGTTGTAAGATTTAACAAAGATGATGGTGTTATATTTGATAGTAGAGTTAATTCTGGTACTTATACTGTAGTAGTAGTTGGTAGAAATCTTAGAGATAATGGTCGTGTAGTTGATGGTGTTGGTAAAAATGTTCTTGTAGGATGGTGGGGAAATAGAACTGGTGTTTTCTATCAAGATGGTTGGTTAACACATAAAACTAGAGGTGGAAATAAAGCATTCCATGTTATGGCTTGTACTAATAATGGAAAAGCATATATGGATAGTTTCGATTGTACTAAAGATTTTCAAAATACAAAAACTAATGGTTCTACTCCAAAACAATGGAGTATTAATTATGGTGCTTCTGTGAAAGGAGAATGGAGTATTTCAGAAATTGGTGAAATTATGTTCTATAATAGACATTTAAGTGATGCTGAATTAGTATCAGTTTCTGATGCTCTTCGTGCTAAATATAAAATTCCTAAATTTTATGATTGTGGTGCAACTAGTACACCATTTAGTGATGAAGGTAAAGGAAATATGGTTTATCTTGATAGACATAATCTGAATTGTAAGAAACATGGAAGTATAGGTCTTTTAAATAAAATCCAATTATCAAGAGATAATAAAGGTAAGATGAGACTTGTAGGTAATTGCTGTGCTGATCCAAACAATGCGGAAATGATTACTCAATATACCAAAATGCAAGATGATGGTAAAGGTAATATGGTTTATCTTGATAAACATCAAATTGATTGTAAAGGTGGATTAATGGCATCTTTAAAACTAGTTAGAGGTGGTGCTGCTAAGAAAATTGCTCTTCAATATGATTGTAAAGCGTGTGGAGCAAGTAAATGTACTAATCATTCTACTCCATGGAATTCTGATGGTAAAGGTAATACAATCTACCTTGATAGACATAATATTCAATGTCCAGCAGGAAAAGCAATAAGAAGTTTAAGATTACATAGAGACGGTAAAGGACAAAATATTCAATGGAGATATCAATGTTGTGTTCCAGGAACTGGAAGATATCTTCCAATGCCACAAAAGAAAGTATTAATTGGTGGAACTCATCATATGAAACATCAAAGAAAAATTCCAGGAAGTCAAATTCCATGGTCTAATCCAAATCACTTTACAATTTCTTATTGGATTAAAACTAATCCAGCAACTGGGCATTGGAGAAGTATTTTCAGATGGGGAAATGATGGTTCTAGAAGATCTCCAGCAGCGTGGTTATATTGTTGCAGACATTCTTATAAATATCACTTCAGAGTTAGAACAGAAAGATGTTGTGGAACTAATGTCTGGGCTCATGGTGGTAATGATGGAGTTGATGCTCATAATTTACATCATAAAGGATTTAGATATCATAAATGGAATCATATGCTTACTACAGTAAATGGAAGACATGTTAAACATTATGTTAATGGACAATATCTTACACAAGGTTGGATGCCAGATCATCCACAACAACTTAAAAATGAAACAATGTATGTTCCAGATTGGACAGGTGATCATCAAGGAACTTATGTTAGAAATATGTGGTGGCACGATGGAACTGTTGTTGATCGTCAAGTTAGAGAAATTTATAAAAAGAGTAAATTCACAGGATGGGATGCTCCAAGAGAAATTCCACACAAAGTATTAATTAATGGAACCCATCATTTATATCATCAAAAGAAAATTCCAGGAAATCAAATTCCATTAAGTAATCAAGAACAATATACTATGATGTATTGGGTTAAAACTAATCCACCTAGCGGACATTGGAGAAACATTTTCCGTTGGGGTAATAAAGGACATGATCGTGCTCCAGCAGCTTGGTTCTGGTGTTGTGGTAATCAATATAAATATCACTTTAGAATTAGAACTCAAAGATGTTGTGGTAAAAATATCTGGGCTCATGGAGGTAATGATGGTGTTGATGGTCATGGTCTTGAAAAAAGAGGTTTCAGATACGATAAATGGAATCATATGTGTACAGTAGTTAATAGAAAACGAGTAACTCATTATATCAATGGTCAATATCACAGTGCTGGAAACTTACCACATTATCCACAAGCACTTAAAAATCATACTATGTATATTCCAGATTCTGGACATAAAAACGCAGAAAATATTTATACTTACGTCCATAAAATGATTTGGTTTGATGGTTCATTAAATCGTAATGAAGTTTCTAAATGGTATAATAATACTAAACCAAAAGGATGGAATCACATTCACTGGAGACAAAGATTAAGTACAAATATTAATCATGTATTTAGAAATGGAAATTATGTTGCTTTATGGTCCGTCCATAAAAAATATGTTGGTATGCATGGTGGTCATGTTAGACAATTAAATATTAATGTCAAAAACGAAAATGTATTCCAAGTTAGAAGATTACCAGGAAATCAAATCGCATTATACAATATTGTTAGAAAGAGATACTTAAGAGCTCACGCAAGTAGAGGTGTCGACCAATCTGGACATAGAGGACATTATACTCATTTACCAACAGGTTGGTCTTGGGAAAGATTTGAAGTTGAAGATTGTGGTGGTGGTAGAGTTGCTTTATTTACTTATCATCGTCGTTATATTACCGCCCATAGCAATACTTGGATGTGGCAAACTGGACAACGTCATAGAGACCATAGAAAACCAAAAGCATGGAATTGGGAACTACTTCGTCCAATCGAAGTAAAAAAACAAGGAAACAGATGGTTATATCATAATCCAGAAGAACCAAAAAGACGAGAAACCGAAGCAACTGGACCAGCAGTTGGTCACTTTAAAGCAGATGATTATAGAAATAATAGAAGATGGAAAAATCATGCCGGAATTTTCCCAGATGCGACTGAATTTTATGGTGAACCAAGAGTTGTTTGGGCACATAATGATGGTAAAAAATTCAGAGTTATTAGATTTGGTAGAAGTGATGGTGTTAGATTTGATACTAATCTTGCGGGTTGGGGTAATGGAAGAAGAGGTCCATTTACTCTTGCTGTTGTTGCTAGAAATCTTAGAGGTAATGGTCGTGTTATTGTTGGTACTACTAATAACTGTCTTCACGGATGGTGGGGAGGAAGAGTTGGTGTTGTCCATCATGGACACTGGGCTACTTATGATAACATGGGATGGCAAAAGAATACACAAAGTTATAACTTCCATTGTGTTATGGCAAATAGTGATGGTTTAGTTTATGTTGATGGTGAATTTAGAAGCAGATGGCAAAGAAAATCTTATGCTCCAAAACAATGGACTATTAATTGCGGACAATATGCAAAAACTGAATGGACTACAAGTGAAGTTGCTGAAATGATTTTCTGGAATAATGCGATGACACATAAAGATATGCAAAAAGAATGTAGAAGATTAACTCAAAAATATAAAATCAGATATTGGGCAAGATATGCTTGGGTTCATACT
>Ga0207987_1000044_pt1 | contig 47135 bp, 34 predicted proteins | sample ETNtaG_19_FD_185768 | JGI IMG/M metagenome (GOLD analysis project Ga0207987, IMG submission 185768) | Marine microbial and viral communities from oxygen minimum zone, Eastern Pacific Ocean - ETNP201302PF86A (SPAdes) (version 2) | ecosystem: Environmental > Aquatic > Marine > Oceanic ...
GTTACCCAGGTGGGGAGATCGCCCCATGCGGTAGCGGTCCAGCTTCTGGATTCCGCCGCGCCGAAGTCGATGTCCCATTCGGTTCCCGCGGAGGGATCATCTTCGTGGATGTCAAAACCGCCGGCCCAGCCAGCTGAGGCCATGCGGTCAACGCCGCCGCCGCCGCAGCCGGCGTCCTGATCGAGGATCAGCATGTTCCAGGCACTGGCTCTGACCCAGCCGCCGGGATTGTGCTGGGCATGGACGGGAGTTGAAATCAACAGCGCCAGAAGCCCTAAGACTCCAAGCAACGCATAAATTCTCTTACACATAATTGTGTAACCTCCAATTAGGGGTAATAAACCGATTTGTTTGATGAATGTATTCAGGAACTCACAACCCGGACAGATGGAGTCGGCTGTAATCACTACAGCCGCATCTGTTCCAGATCTGTTCTAAATACGACCCTACTAAATCACCGCTGCCTGATGAGACAGACAGCGCAGTCAGTAAATTTTTCCTTTCGTACCCAAACGTACCGGCAATTACTGCCGCTACACGCTCCTGAGTATATCAACACTCGATTCGCTGAAAAAGCACTTTATTACAGGGTTTTCAGCCGATGAGGATGGCTTGTTTGAGGGTTGAGGATGGAGATATCGGGTTTGTTGGGTTCGAGGCAGGGTTGCCAGGAAATGGTGCTGTAAGGTAAATAAATATTTATGCTGATAGGTGGGGTGACCCTGAGGTAGGTGGGGAAGCAGGATTCGCCTGTTCGTCAAGGGAGGACTGAGCGACACTCCCTTTTTTCTTAAACAGGGAGTAACCGTAAATCATTATCAGATAATGACTAATAGGTTTCCTGCGACCGGAGAGCCTGGAGTGAACCGCCAAAAAACTGGAAGGCGAGGGCCAAGGAACGTGCCAGTATAGATGGGCTGGATTGAGTAGTTATCGATCTCCAGCAGAGTCGATTTGATCCGTTGGAGTCTTATTTACGGCCTGATGACGGCCAGTTGAGAGGGCCATTATGAGCAGCGTGGCGCCTGCGATCAGGAGGAATAAACCAAAGAGCAGAGTCGCGATGGATGTTTCCCCTAAAGTATTACATATAGTGGCCTTAGAGCGGTTGTGGTTGCTGGCGGAATCCATCATTCTTCAAGCAGATGCTCTCTATTCGCCTCGAGATTTTCAAAAGTGGATGAGTTTCCTCCGGGCCAGCGAATGATGATCTTTTCAGCCTTCTTTGAGCCTGCCAGGCCAAAGTGAAGCCTGAGATCGTTCTGGCAGACGTAGCTGCCCCCGCTTCGCACCTCGGCCACCTGGGTTCGGCCAGCCGAGGTGACGCTCGCCCGGGCTCCCAGCGCGTAGGGGTCTTTCTTTCCCTTGAGTTTCAGTGAAAGCCAGGTGTTTTTATTCGGCGTCTCGTTGATGAGAAGAGAGGGGCGCTCACGGGAATTGCAGATGACTATGTCGATGTCCCCATCGTTGTCGATGTCTCCGAAGGCGGCGCCGCGACTGGAGAGTTTCTCCCTCAGGCCGCTTCCGCCGCCGTTGGTGATCTCGGTGAACCTCTTGTTCTCTCCTCGATAGAGCTGGTTTCGCTGGCGATATTCAGAGGATTGGTCGTATCTGTCGATCTGGTCCTCGAGGTGACCGTTGGCGATAAACAGATCCAGTTGTCCATCATTGTCGTAATCAAGCAGCCGAGTTCCCCAGCCGACCATTGGCAAGGTTGAATCTCCCAGGCCTCGGCTCAGCGCCTGATCGGAGAAACCGAACTTTCCCTCGTTGTGGTAGAGAGCGTTCAGCTGTTTGTGGTAGTTGGTGACGATCAGGTCGAAGCTCCCATCTCCATCGAAGTCGCCCGCATCGACCCCCATGCTTCCCTGCTCGGCTCCATCGAGTCCGACCGCGGCCATCGCCTCCGTGGCGATGTTCTTGAAGGTTCCGTCTTTCTGGTTTTCGAAGAGAAAGTTGTCGCTGACATCGTTGGCCAGGTAGATGTCCGGCCAGCCATCGTTGTTGAAGTCGCAGACGGCGATGCCCATTCCCCACTTGGGCCCGGGCTCCGGGTCACGGGCTATGCCGGAGCGCTTGCTGACATCTTCAAATGTGCCGTCGCCGTTGTTTCTGAACAGGGAGTCGTGTACCGGTGTGTACTGTCCGGGGGCGCAATAGCCGGGAGCGTTGTTGTTGAAGCAGGGCTTGCTCGATACGAAGTCGACCTCGCAGTAATTGCTGACGTAGAGATCGAGGTGTCCATCCCGGTCATAGTCGAGAAAGCAGGCGCCGGCGCTGAAGCGCGTGTCATCGACTCCGGCCTCGGAGGTTACCTCCGTAAAGGAGAAGCCTTCTTTTGCGCCGTTGTTGCGGTAGAGATGGTTTCCCCCGAAGCCCGCGACATAGACGTCAAGGTCTCCATCAGAGTCATAATCACCCGCTCCGCAGCCGATGGAAAACCCCCGGGCCTCAAGGCCTTTCTGCCTGGTCACGTCCTCGAAGGTTCCGTCTCCCCGATTGCGGTAGAGCGCGTTGGGAGGGCAGGATGCCAGGTCTTCAGGTGGGGGCAGAGGGCAGCCGTTGAGGAAGTAGATGTCGAGGTGTCCGTCATTGTTGAAGTCGATGAGTCCCACTCCTGAGGCCAGGGTCTCGACGATGTAGTATTCGCCTGTACTTCCGTCAGTGTGCTGGAAGGTGATTCCGGCCGCCGCGGATTTCTCGATGAACCGGGCCGAGGAGGCGTCCTTGCCGCGGACGACAGGCCTGACCTTGTTGACTTCTTCCTTGCAGCCTGTTGTCAAGAGCAGCAGCACAGCCAGGGAGGCCTTGAAGGTCCGGACGCAGCCGGATTGTGGAGGTCGGTTTTCTGTCAGCATGGAGGTGCGGGATCCGCTAATTATTTCCGGGTAGTCTCTGCTTCAATTGGGCCAATTTTTTCTGCAGGTCTTCCCTGCCGACCCTGTCTTGTGCCGGCAGCCTTCGAATACCTTCTTCCAGGGTTTCCCTGGCCTCTTCAAGAAGTTCCGCTTCGAAGTAGGTTCTCGCCAGCAGATTGTACGCGGTGGCATTTGGAACTTTGCTGTAGTTGACCGCGTTTTTCGCGTACGTGAGAACTTCCCGCAGGGTGCTGGCGTCCTTGGTGCCAAAGTTGATGAGGATTTCAGCCAGTAGTCCATTGGCCTCAGCGTGTTCTGGTGACAGCGTGAGGGTTTCCCTGACGGCCTTCTGCGCGGCGACGGCATGAATGCTCGGATTGCCTTCTCCAGACGTCAGCGCCCTGAGATGAGCCTCGGCCAGTTTCAGGGAGAAGAAAGGATCGTCTGGCATTGAGCTGGCCGCCTGGCTGGTCGCGGTGATCAACTCGGCTGCAGTCCCGGACCTGGAGACGATATTCATTCGCTTGAGATGCGCCGTGCGGTTTGCCGGGTCCAATTGCAGGGTCTCCTCGACCGCGTCTCCTGCGAGGTTGAGGAATCTCGCCTGGCGCTGGCTATTGTTTACGGCACGATTGTGTTCTTGCGTAAACAGCTCGGCGGCATCCAGCCAGGTGAGCGCCGCATCTTTCCGCTGCCGGTCGCTGTTGTCAGCATTTTTACGGTTGGCGAGATCTTTCCGCTCCTGGTCTTTCTTGACTGCTTTCCAGCGCTCCAGGTAGGAGTTCGCCTGTTCTCCCTTGTCCAGTCGACGCAGAGCTTCCGCGAGGCCATAGAGCGCCTCGCTCCTGTCGGGCTCCAGCTCGATCGCGGCGCGGTAGGCGTCGGCGGCTTCTTTCCAGAGTTCCAGGGCTTTGCAGGAGATCCCGAGATTGGCATGGGTCCAGGCATCGCTGGTTTTGTGGCGAATTTCAGTTCGAAAGGCCTCGATGGCTTCTTCATGTCTCTGCATATGCGCGAGTACCTGTCCAATACGAGTCCAGGCGCCCTTTGCCGCCGGGTCGTATCTCAGGGCCATGTAGCAGGCCTTGATCGCTTCGGAGCCTCGGTTCGTCAGTGAGTAGATCTCGGCAAGTGACAAATAGGCGTCGACCGTGACCGGGTTGATCTTGAGTCCTTCACGGAAGAGCGCCACGGCCTTCTCGTTCATTCCAAAGCGTTCGTGGACCGAACCAATGTTGAACAGCGCCCGCTCTCTCTCCCGCGGGACCAGGGACCGCGCGCGCCTGGCGACGGCGATGGAGTATTCGTAGAGGTTCTCCTTGGATGGAAGGGAGAAATCTTCCTGTGGTTTTTCGCTGCAGGCCGGGACGAAGAAAAGGAGCGTTGTCAGCCCGAGAGCTGCCGGACGCATGGGCGAAGCTCGCCGTTTTTCATTCATGCCTGAGCCTCCTTTCCGCCATCAGGGTCGGGGCCATTGCCAGGTTCTTCTGAAGGGGCCGCGCCTCCTGTTTCGCTCCTGCCGGATTGCCTGAAGAAGAGGTAGGTACAGATACTCGTAAGGACGAAGACTCCAGCCGCTACGGGGAAGAAAGTATCGAAACCGAATGCGATCGGGAGGAAGAACGCCGTCATCGATCCAAGCCCTGCACCTACCGCGTCCATGGCAAAGACGGCCAGGGGGTTGTGAGCTGCCTGCTCAAAGAGTACGGGGAAATAGCTTCCCGTTACAAAGGCGACAGGCGCGAGCAGGAGGATGGTGGTGGTCGGCGACAGCTCTGGTTGAAGGAAGAGCAGCAGGACACAGAAGATCGAGCCGATTAATTGAAAGATGGGCAGAAGGCGAATCGAGCTGAAGATGCTGCCGAGTCCGGAGAGAATGAGGAAGCTGATGGCTCCCAGGACCAGCGCGTCGTGAAAGACATAGAGTTTTTTGAAGAGCGCGAGGATGAGGTAGTGCTCCAGGATGAGGAAGTTGGCTCCAATGAGGAAGCTGATCAGGATGACCTGCAGGTAGCTGCGTCCTTCGATTTTCGGGTCGCCTCGTTTTCGCAGGGCGAGGACAAGGATGACTCCAATGCAGCACAACAGGCCGGCTGTTATCGCGAAGAGCTTGCTCACCTGCGCTAATGAAAAAATATGGCTTACGTTTCCCGCCAGGAAAGGCTGGTCGTCGCTGATGGCGGAGAAGCCTTCCTCGTCGATGACGGTGTAGGGGCCGCATCGTGCCGACGGATTCGGAGGAAGCCTGATCCCGTCATCCGCAGCCAGGAGGAACTTGTCGACCTCATCGAGGTCAAGGAACGGCGCATCGCTGTTACGGCCCGCCAGGATGAGGAATTCCTGCGAGTTGAAGTAGGCCTTGACGACAAGGTTGACCCTGTCGCTGCGCAGGGTCTGCACGTACTGGTCGGTCAGGATACCCTCGGGATCAAGTCCGGTGGGATACCAGATTGCAAGGAGCCCTTTTTCGCTGAGACGGTCGCGCAACGTGACGTAGGCATCAACGGTGCGGATCATATTGCCCGGCTCCAGCATCATCTGGGGATAGCCGCCTACGCTCGGCAGGTAGATCAGATCGAATTTCCGGTCCGAGTTTTCCATGAACCCCCTCGCTTCATGCCGGATGGGGTTGACTCCCTCGCCCTCGTAGACGCTGGAAAACTTCTCCTTCAATTGTTCGCTACGGACAGCCTTGAGTACGGCCGGCTCGAGCTCTAACGCGACGATTTCCTTGAAGCCGAATCTCGGCTGACGAGCCCAGCGAACCTGGCGCCCTCCGCCTGATCCGATGATGGCGATGCTACCGCCCCTGGGCGCGTAGTTGATCGGCAGCATTCCGAGAGACCGCTCGGTAAATCCGTACTGGGGTGAGAACTCCCATTGCATGAGATCGTTGTAGAACCCGGTAAATTTCGGACCGGCATCGCCTTCTTGATGCGACTTGTTTTGCATGATCTCGGTGAGGCTGTAGTCGCCCCATTCCTGGAAGGCGAAGTCGAAGCCCTTCTCGGTATAAGCCGCCGTGGATTGCGGGCTGTCTCCCTTGTAGAGGCGGAGGAAGCCTTCCTCTATCGGGTTGTAGGGGATCACAGCGGCGCAGAGAAGGACGGCCGTTTCGATGACGAGAAATTTTCTTCCCGGCCCTCGTTTAGCTATGAGGATTGAGGCGAGGGTCACGAGGAAAATAGATATGCAGATAATACGGGCGACTCCGAGGACGGGGAGAGTGAACTGGATGAAGATGTATGCGAAGGCGGCTCCGAATAGATAGAGTCCGTAGACCAGGGGCATCCGTCCGCGCAGACGCTCTCTCCCCACCTGGTAGCCGAGGTATTCGCTCAGGCCGTAGGCGCAGAAGAAAGGTACGAACAGGCCCGTAAAGGTGCCCATCTGGATCAGCAGCTTATAGAGATCGACCTCAAAGAGGTGAGCTCTGAGGTAGTCGAAATGTTTGCACGAGAGAGCCGCCGCGACCGACAGAAACATCACAATCTGTACGGCCCATAGTGTTTTGCTGAAGGCTTCAAGGTTGACCTTGAAGAAGCGTACTCCCAGGAAGGCGCCGAGGGGGAAACCCACAAAGAGCAGATCGAAGAACAGCGAGGGCATGATGAAGAAGCTGAGCAGCTTGAAGATGGCCAGCGTGAAAAGCACTGTCGCGGTGGAGAGGAGGAACAGGGTCGCCGCCAGCCTTGTCGAGGAAAGTTGGATGTCGCTTCCCTGACCGTCTTTTATTGCTTCCTGTACGCTTTCCATATCAAAAAAAAACTATCTGAAGCTCAAAATCATGCAAGGAGTTTCCCATTTTTTAGGTTTTTTTATTTCCACAAATCCTTGTGGAATAAACATATATGATACCGTTAGCGTGAATTTTGGGGATGCTGCCATTCGCTTCCATGCTCAAGCTGTAAAATGGGTATTGTGTTTGAGCAAGTGAGGTCTCCAAGGCTCCTTGCGCCCTTTCAGTTCCGACCATTTGGGCAAATTGTTGGACTATCACCGGTCGGAAACAGGTCTCTCCCCGAGGCTCTAATTGGGTCATTTGGATATGATGAGAATCGAAGCTAAGAGGAATGCAATTGCGAGCCAGGGCCTTTTGCCCTGTTTTCAGCATCTGCTGCATGCATTGAGCCTGCAGGCCGCGGTGCTGTTTGCCGTTCTGCTGGTCTCAGCTACAGCTTCCCAGGCCCAGGGCGGTCCCGCAGTCGAAGGAGCCTCCTTCTTTGTGGGTTCTAACCAGCGCGGCGAGGGCGGCTCTCCCCTGGCGGTCAGAGGTTTCCCTAGCCAGAGAACGGAGGTCTTCTTCTACTACAATTCGCCGGAGGATGGCATTCCCGGCCCTGAGCAGAACGACCATCTCCAGGGCTTCTCGATGGTCTTCTGTTATGATTGCCGGTTGAACTGTATCGAGGAGTCTTTCAGAATTCCGCCTGAGGCGATCACCTCCGTGATCTCAGCCGACTTTGTCGAATTTCAATGCGACAACGATCCCGGCGATGGCGATGGTTGCGAGATGCTGCTGGCCGTTCTTATTGAGACCTTGCCTCCATTCAGGGGGGACACGCTGCCGCCTACCTCGCAGCCGCTGATGGTCGGCAGTGTTCAGTTTGAGGTCGACTCCAGGGTGAGTTGCGGCGACGAGCTTCCGATCGAATTCTGCGATGGCGTCAATGTGCGCGGCCGGGTTCCTTTGCAGAATGTCTACTCAGCAGCGAACCAGTCTCTCATCGCAAGGACAATCAATAGCGGGGTGGTTATCGATTCAGGCAGGCTTTTCCAGAGGGGCGATTGCAATTCCGACAACAGGGTCACCATCAGTGATCCGATATCGGTGCTCATGGCTACGATCCTGGCGGATCAATTTGACTTCGAGCCCAGTTGCGAGGACGCCTGTGATGGAAACGATGATGGTGTGCTCGATATCGGCGACGTGGTTTACCTGCTTCGCTGGATGTTCCGTTCCGGTTTGGTGCCACCCGCTCCGGGTCCTTATATTTTCGGACTGGACCTGACCGAGGATGCCCTCGAATGCACGATGCCATGTGAATAGGGAGTGGTTCGGAACCCGGCTCTCTCCGGGGAGGCGCTACTCTCCTGTGCTTACGCGAACCTTGTAGGTTCCAGTCGCAGTGTAGTTCGTGCGGAAGGGGACCACGCCTAATTGCAGGGTGCCACCAGCCCTGGTGATGGCCTTGTAGCTGGCGCCGATGAGGAACGGGGTTCCTTTTCGACCGATCTTTCCTACGAGCGACAGCATCGGGAAGTTTTTATAGGTATTGCCGGTGTAGCGGGTGGTTCCCTGGGGCCCGCTGTTGAGGTTGTAGTTCTGGACCAGCAGGTTTCCAGAGGCCCGAATTCTCAGGGTTGTCCCCGGCGCGACAAAGAGCTTCGTGTCGACCCATTTTGCTGGAACGACCTGTTTGCCGGAGATGGCAACCGTCTGTTGTATATTCCCTGTGGAGCGGAAATCCACTCCGAGGATGTCGGCAATCTTGATGTCGAGGGAGCCGTAGCGGCTCTTGATTTTGAAGCTGCTGTCCTGGATGGATCCACGGACCTTGAAGCGCTTGGTGATGATCTCATCCGAGCCTCCGACCAGGGCGGGGAACTCATCTCCATGTTTGTTGCTCTCCCGGACTCTTGATTTGATCTCTCCAATGAGCAGAGAGCATCGGTTTCGCAGCTCATCGTCAGCGGAGCTTGTTAATTTTTCCAGATAAGGCAGGGCCCTGGGGCCGAACTTGCGAAGGGCATCCATGGCGGCTTCCCGCTTCTCGAATTCAGGTGCCCCCATTCGCTGAATTTCGAGCTCGATAAGCTCGTCGGAATCATTCTCTGTCCTCAGGCTCAGCCGAAGGCGGACGAGATCGGAGGCGGGGATTTCCAGGGTGCCGTACCGGGTTTTTACCTGCAGCGAATCGAAACCGGGAAGACCCGTTATCCTGCTTCCATCCCTGAGAAAGAAGATAGGCGGAGGCAACGCGGCTTTTTCAGCCGACTTGGCCTTCGGGGCGCTTTTTTCCTGGGCGCTCAGGTCCGCGGCTCCCCAGAGGGCGCTGATGACCATTAGCCGGGCTAAGTGTCGAAACCAGGGTTCGTATGAAACCATTCGCTGCTCGTTTTGGATGGCCTGCGGGAATTTCTCAGTGGGTTTTCGGGGATGCTGATTCAGGTCATCACCGGCTTTTATCGTATAACAGTTACGCGAGTCGGACCAAGGTGAATGCCGGATATGGTGCCGATAACCGTTAAGGGACTTCTGGCAAGAGTCCGGGCAGGCCTCATGCTATAAGGTAAGGCTGTCGAACTGGATCCATATTCTTGACCAAAGGCAAATGGAAGCTTTAAAATCGGGGCGGATGGATGGGGTTTCGGTTGAGCGAGTTGGAAGTTTGCGAGGTATTTCAGCCCAGTCCATACGCTAAGCTCTGTATCAGGCTGTAAACAGTTTTAAAATGACAACCGTCAAGTACAGCCCATCCGTTTTGAAAAATTATTGAGGAATTGAGCACAGGTAACTGTCCATGCGAAAAATACTTACCGCCGCGTTAACGGTTCTTTTTCTTTTTACGTCTTCCCTCGGCTACGCCGATCCCATCAAGGATTCGCTCGACAAGGGAGTCAAGTTCCTGGCAAGGAACCAGAACCCCGATGGGGGTTATGGCCCGTTTGGAAGCGAGTCACGGGTGAAGAACGTTTCCGATGTCGGAATAACAGCCTTCATAGTTTATACCTGCGCCATCCACCCGCGGAAATACACGGTTGTTGACGGACCGTTCATGTCCAAGGCAGTAGCCTATCTCCTCGCGCATCAGCAGCCCGATGGAGGGTTCTACCATCCAAAGGATCCGGTGCTGAAGAATTACCGCACCTCGGTCGCCTTGATGGCCCTGGTCAAGCTCGACAGGGTCGCCTACTCCGAGCCCATCAGGAGGGCGCGGGCGTTTATCGTTACCCAGCAGAGAAGCGAGCGTACGAATTTTTCCAGGGACGAGCACCTCAGCTTCGGGGCGGTTGGCCAGAGTGGTTCTCTTCGCGGTGATCTTTCCAACGCGGCTTACGCCGCCGAGGCGATGCGCGAAGCGGGCTTTTCCGCAAGTGAGCCCTTCTGGAAAAAACTGGAGCTCTTCGTTTCACGCTGCCAGAACAGCCCCAAGGGTGACGCGCTTCTTGGCAAGTCAGGCATCGGGTCCACGAAGGACTGGGGGTTTCGGTATGCTCCGAATGATACGAGGGGTCCCAGCGAGTCTCTGGATGATGGGAGCACCGCCTATTCTTCTTACGGAAGCATGACCTACCAGGGCTTGAAGAGCCTGCTCTATGCCAATATCGACAAGAAGGATCCAAGGGTGCAGGGCGCCTTCAAGTGGATCTCGGACAACTTCAGCCTGTTGGAGAATCCAGGCATGCGGACGCCGGCGGATCCCAAGGCCGGTCTCCAGGGACTTTATTATTACTATCACACCATGGCCAAGACCCTCTCGGTCTATGGCGAGCCCATCCTTGTGGACTCCAAGGGAGTGAAGCATAGCTGGGCCGCGGAGCTTTCTGAGCATCTTATGAAGCTGCAGGGTCCGGATGGGCACTGGCAAAATACCAGCGGCAGATGGTGGGAAAATCTTCCTACTCTCGATACCGCTTATGCGATGATCGCGTTGTCGCTTTGCCGCGATGATCTTGCCCGCCAGGCGGCCAGCAAGGCTGGCGCTGAGAAATAAGATTGGCTCGGCTCTCCGGCTCGCTGGTTTTCGGGAAACCGGTTGAGGGAAATCCGGGAAGCCCGAAGAAGACAGGGACTTGATTCATGGATATAGCTCCATTCAGGGGCTTGAGGTTCGACCTCGGTAAGGTTGCCGAAGAGGTCGGCCAGGACGCGCCCGTGGTGACCGCGCCGCCCTATGATGTTCTCTCGCCCGAAGCTCACCAGGCCATCCTGGATGCTTCTCCGTGTAATATCGTTCAGTTGACTCTCGGTGACAGGCCCGGGGAGATTCCCTCTTATGAGGGCCGCGCGCAATTGCTTCAGCGCTGGATCGAATCGGGTATTCTGGCGTACGAGGACAGCCCCGTTTATTACGTCTGTACGGTCGAATATACCGTTCCCGGGACCGATACCCGGGCCCGAATGGTTTCTTTTGTCGCTCTCGGACGGCTTCATGAATTCGACGAGAGAATTGTTCAGCCTCATGAGCAGACCTTTCCAAAGGTGGTCCAGGACCGCCAGAGCTTGCTGGAGGCGACGCGCTGCAATCTCGAGAGCATCATGCTTCTTTACAATGATGCATCCGGCGAGATCGATTCGCTGCTCGATGAGGTTTCCACTGGCGAGCCGGTCATGGAGGTCGAGGCGTCACCCGGGGAGGTCCACGCCCTCTATCCTGTAACCGACCCCGCCAGCGCATTGAGGTTGACGGAGCTCATGGGTGAACAGCGTCCGATTATCGCCGATGGGCATCATCGCTACACCACGGGCCTTCTCTACAGGAAGGCCCTGGCGGAATCCGGGCAGCAGGTACCCGGGACCGATTGGAAGATGATGACCTTTGCGAACCTCCGCAGCGAGGGAGTCTCGATCCTCGCGACTCATCGTCTTCTCAAGCTGCGGGACTCCGGCGACGTCCCCCAGGCGCTCACGCTATTGGACGAATGGCTTGAACCGGCCGGAGAAGACGATTGGGAGATAAGGGTGGAGACGGCTGACGCGGCGAGGTGCTATCGCCTTGGCGAGAAAGCTCTCACAGGCAAGAGCGGAGCCGCGGCAACCAGCTACGGAATCGTTCAGGATGAGATCATCGGATCCTGGCTCGCGCCTCTGGCGGGCGAAGAGCCGGAGGTTTCCTTCTACAAGGAGGGGACGGGAGAGGATGAAGCTCTACGGTCCGGCCGCGGAGACCTGCTCTTTCGAATGCGCCCGGTGGGCCGGGGCGAATTCCAGGAGGTCATCGATGGCGAGGAGGTCTTCCCGCATAAGACCACGTATTTTTACCCCAAGCTGTGGAGCGGGTTGGTGCTCTGGCGTCTTGAAGACGCGGTCTCGCCGTCAGACGCCTGATTTACGCCTGGTCGGCCGGGAGGGCTCTTCAGCGCCGCGCGCGGTCCACCAGCCATTTCTTCCACTCGCTGATCTCCTCGTTTCTTTTTGAGGTGGGAGCGGAGGTCCAGAAAGCCGGGCTGACGATGGTTGGCTTGGCGGCCATTTTCGAGAGCGCTGACGCTGCCGCCGCACGCACGATGGGGCGGGAGTCTTCGAGTGTGTCGACCAGCAGGGGGACCCAGTCGTTCCTGAGAGTGCGATGGCGTTCGAGATTAGCTACAAGGCGGGCTCTCAGCAGGGGGCTGGCCTCGCTGTCTGCGATGATGGCCTGGAGGCGGGTAAGCGCCTTCGCCGTCTGCTCAGGCTCGAGGAAGGGAGCCTGGGGATTGCTCGCTATCAGCCTCAGGAAAGAAATATAGGCCTCCTCCCGCACCTGCGGGCAGCGGTCTCCGAAGAGCTTCACCAGCGCTCCCAGGGAGCGCCTGACATCGGCCCCGCGGACCTTGCAGAGCTCCTTGATGGCCCACGCCGAGGTCATCTTCTTTTCGGGGACGGCAAGGCGGGCGAGCCGGTTGAGCTCAGCGACCAGGTCAAGTCCGAGAATGTTCTTTCTCCAGCCATTCTCCAGGGCCGAGATCTCGGTTTTGTCCATGAAGTGGATCCTGTTGATCTTTTCCTTGAGAGACAGCGTCGCGGGGAACTCACTGGAGAGCAGGTGGTAGACGATGGACCAGGAGAGCGCGTAGTTCATCTCGCGGGTTTCTTCGTTATGGAAGTCTTTCCAGTCGCTTTGCAGCAGCTCTGCCAGCAGCGGGCGGTTCTTGTTTTCCGTGATTTCGCGTTGGGCTATCTTGAGCAGCACGGGATTGAGCAGGGGGAACTCCGCCCGATCTTTTTCGATGACTCCAACCTCGAGGTTTCCGGCAAGTCCTTCGTTGAGCCAGCACTTGCCGGAGATTCCCGGCAACTCGCTGACGAGAAAGTGGTGGGCTATCTCGTGCAGGAGCACCTGGTCGAGGTCGGAGACCAGGTTGGATGCGGCGGCCCGGCTGTCGATCCGGATCATCCGCAGGAAGGGTACGTAGTATCCCAGCAGGTCGGGGTTGTAGGAATAGTCGAGAACTCCTTCGGCCTGTCCATCGAGAAAGATTCTCGTGGTCCAGGGGAAGGGTTTCGGAATCTCAAAGACCTCCGCGAGAGAATCATAGATGGTCTCGATCTGGTCGCCGGTCTTTTCGAGGAAGTCCTGTCCATCGTTTGTATAGACGATAAATCCATCCCGGCTGAGGCGGTTTTTGTAGGCGAGGCCGCATCCGCAGGAGACCAGGCAGAGGATGATGACGGCTGCTGACCTGGTCGCGTGAAGGGCAGGGCTCATGATTCGAAATGGCATGATCGGAGAGGGTCCGTTCAGTAATAGATGTAGGTTCTCGATTTGAGGGAGAGCTTCAGCCTCTCCTCGTCTTCACAGCCCGCCAGGGAGGTTGAGATCTTGACCCGGGCGACCCGTTCAGGCGCGCCGCTGCCTTTCCCGGATACGAAAAACTCACAGAAGACCTCGTACACCGGATGGTTTGTGGGGGAGGGGGAGCTGAAGAATCTCATGGCCTCGACTGTAGAGATCCGCCTGTACTCCTCCAGGCTCAGCTTCTTCGAGAGGCTGATGGATGCCACCACGACATCCTTCTGAGGCCAGGATGTACGTAGCGGATACGAGGAGACGGCTTGACAACCTGCTATGCAGGATGTGGCAATCAGGAGGATGGGGAGGCCGCAGAGCCGGGAGGAAGCTCGCATGAAGTACTCGATCTGGTTGGAAGCCTCGGCCAGGAACTCTCGCGAACAGCGCGCTGCTCCTGAATCCGTGAAGCCGAGCTTGATTCTTTTCAGTGCCGGGCGCCGCCTGGGCTGCCCATACACCGATTGTACCAGCCACGCGTTCAAACCCTGTGGCCGTCTTGTCTCGGGCTTTCTGATGAAAGGGAAATGTTAGGTTTCTGGAGGTGGCAGGTCAGGGATGTGGAGACTTCCGCCCGGCGTGAGCCGAGCTGTGCTCAGGCGCTGACCAGCATACCTTCACGCAGGGCATCCGCGGTTTGCTGGTCTTTCAACTGGGCGACCAGGCTCAGCGAAAAATCCAGCGAGGTTCCCGGCCCGCGGCTGGTCGTGATGTTCCCATCGACTACCACTCTCTCCTCGGAGCATTTGGCGCCATCGAGTCCTTCCTCGAAGCCCGGATAGCACGTTGCCTGGCGTTCCTGGAGGACTCCTGCGCGTCCGAGTACGATCGGGGCGGCGCAGATGGCCGCCAGCAGCCCTCCCCTTGAGTGGGTCGACCGGATGAGCTCGATCACCCCGGGGTTGTCACGCAGGTTGGTAGCTCCGGGAAGACCGCCTGGCAGCACGATGGCATCCCAGTCTTCCTCCTGCGCATCGGCAAGCGATTGGTCTGCGGCCACCTGGAGGCCGTGCGCGCCGCTGATGGCGTCGCCATCGACTCCCAGGATGATGGCATCGAGTTCAGCGCGACGCAGCACATCGATGATGGTGACAGCCTCGATTTCCTCAAATCCCGTGGCCAGCAAGACTCCGATCCTGGACATAAGCTTCTACTCCGTGTCTTCGATCTGCGGTGGATAGCGCCGTTTTACTGAAACTCGCTCGAGTCTTCCACTTCCCTGGTGATGAAAAAATCCGGGCATCAGTCGAGTCGGCCTCTTATCGTCTCGATGCTCGCGGCCTCGACAAGTTCGAGCACCTCCTTCTCGGTGTCGAGCGGTTTCTCGGCGGCTTCCAATTGTTCCGGGGTCGACCTGGTCGCGGGTTTCGGAGGCATCAGGAATGAACAGCAATCGTCGTGCGGCTCGATCGAGGTGTCGAAGCTCCCCATTCTCCTGGCGTCCTCGATGATCTCAGCCTTGTGCATGCCGACCAGCGGCCTGAGGATCGGCATGGTGGCGATGCTGTCGATGGTGTGCAGGTTTTCAAGGGTCTGGCTGGCCACCTGCCCGAGGCTGTCTCCGGTTACCAGGGCCTGGGCGTCTTCCTTCCTGGCTATGGCCTCGGCTGCGCGTACCATGTAGCGGCGGTAGAGGATGACTCTCAGCCGCGAGGGACATTCGGTGATGATCCGGTTCTGGGTGTCGGCGAAGGGAACCATGTAGAGCCTGGCGCTCCGGCCGGGCGGGATGATGCGCTCGGCCAGATCCCTGACCTTGTCCTGGCTGGCTATGCTGGTATGGGGGTAGCTGTGAAAGTGGATGAAGAGAGCATCCGCTCCTCGCCTCATGATTCTCGCGGAGGAAACGGGTGAGTCGATCCCGCCCGAGAGCAGGCAGGCCACTCTTCCCGTGCTTCCTGTCGGCAGACCGCCGAGCCCGGGGAGGCGGTCGAGGGCGAGGAAGCAGTCGTTGTTGACGAAGAAAAGGTAGAGGGAGAGCTGTGGTTTTTTGAGCCGCACCTTCCAGCCAGTCCTCTCTTGCACGTGGGCGCCGATGGTTGCGTTGGCCTCGGTGGAGGTAAAGGGCAACTCCTTGTTGGCCCGGCGGGAGACAACGGCGAAGTTCTCCGGCTGTTCACCGCGGGCAAGCAGCTGGTCGATGATGGAATCCATCGCGACCCTGACGCTGTCGAGGTCCGCCGAGGTCGAAATGCAGGGCGAATAAACCGCGATTCCCGGTATTCGTGAGAGCCGTTCGCAGACCTTGTCGAGAGGAGTTTCACTTGAGAGCCTGAGCAGGAAGCGGCCGAAGCGGGGTTGGAGATGCGATCCGCCGAGATCCTTGATTGCGGCGCGGATGTTTTTCAGCAGCCGGGATTCAAAGTGTCGCCGGTTGCCCCCCTTGAGAGCGATCTCGTCGTAGTTGATCAGCAGGTGCCGAGCTTCCAGTCGAGAGTGCGAAAATCCAGTGGTTTTGTTTTCAGATGGAGGCACGGTTGCTATTCAATCAGCAGGCGCTGGAGGGCCTTTCGTCGCAGGAAAAAAGAAACTGTACGGTTTGGAATGGAAAAAAGAGTCGATTTGGGTTTTCGTTCGAGGCCATGAGTGAAACATCCGAAGGTGCCCCCTCCGAGTCGGCCCAAGAACATTCTAACCCGCCTTCCTATTCAGTTCCTACGCTGGAACTGAAAGGGGAGAAGACTCTCAATGCCCATCCATGGATCTTCCGCCGTATGTTCAAGTTCTTTCCGTCGGGTCTTTCCGATGGAGATGAGGTGGCTGTGCAGGCCTCCGATGGTGAGCCGGTAGGCAGGGGCTTCTACCATGGCAGGTCCCAGATCGCGGTGCGGATCATGACACCTGATGTCGAGTGTCAGCTCGATGAAGATTTTCTTCGGAGGAGGCTGGAGGCCGCGCGCGATCTTCGGCTGGAGACTCTCCGGCTCGACAGGGTTACAGATTCCTGGAGGGTGGTTCATGGTGAAGGGGACGGATTGGGTGGACTGGTGATCGACAAGTTCAACGACCTGCTCGTTGTGCAGCCGTACAGCTACGCCTTCTACCATCGCAGGGCGGAGCTTGGAGCTATCCTGGAGGAGATGTTTCCCGGCCATCGCCAGGTGCTCAAGCCGCCTAGCGTGGCTGCTCGGCGTGAGGGTGTGCCGGAGTACCAGCCGCCCGAACCAGGAGAGGAGCAGGAGGTAGAGATTACAGAGGGTAAGGTGAGGTTACTTGTAAGTCCCTCGGGCCATAAGACAGGATTTTTTCTCGATCAGCGGGAGAACAGGGCCAGGCTGGCCACCATGGTGCGGGGAAAAAAAGTGCTCGATGGGTGCTGCTACACAGGGGCTATGTCGATCGCCGCCCGTACTCTTGGAAAAGCCGGCCGCGTGGTGGGGGTCGATCTCGATGAAGAGGCCCTGGCTATGGCTAAGCGAAATGAGAAGCTCAATCGAGCCAGCATCGAGTGGGTGCATTCGGACATCTTTCATTACCTGAAGCGGCAGCGGCACGCAGTTGAGCCCTTCGAGGTTATCATCATCGATCCTCCAAAATGGGCGTTAGAGAGAGATCGGTTTGAAGAAGCGGAGCGGCGCTATCTTGATGTCAACAAGTTGGCAATGCAGGCCATCGCTCCAGGGGGAATTCTTCTGACCTGTTCCTGCTCCGGCCTGGTTTCCCAGGAGCACTTCCTGCGGATCCTGAAGCATGCGGCTGAGCTTTCCGGCCGGGATTTTCGAATCTTCCACCATGGGGGCGCGGCAGCGGATCATCCTGTCTCCGCTCATTGCCCGGAATCGAGCTACCTCAAGGCGGTTTTTGGCAGGGTCTTTTAGGGTCGTTTTTTCAGGGCAGGCGGAAGCCGAAAAGTGTCAGATAATCTGTCACTTGGCAAAATAGTGTCCTGGTTGTCGATGACCTTGCATTGGGAAATAAAGACTTATGACAACATAAGTCTCTTTTTTCGAATGGTATGGCAATTGCATTTATAGGGTTAGAGACCCAAAACCCAACACCCTACGTTCCTCCTTAACAGGAGCCCGCCAAATAAAAGGACCGTGCGGTGGGGACTTATCCAAGTCCTCTCCTCGCGGTCCTCCTCACATCCGGGGGGAATCGAGGATCCGATGGACTCAAGCCGCGTTGGGCAGGTTTGCGCAGGTGAATGCAAGCCCGGAGGACGCGACCTGGATAGTGAAATTATCCGTTCCGTGGGGAGAGAGTCCCTCCACCAGTGTCGCTCCCGTTGCGATTGCGGCGGCCGGAAGCAGGCTGTCGGTGAGGGAAAGCGGCGCTAATGGGTTGAGGGTGGTGGACTGGATGAGAACCGCGGCCAGGAAGGCGGCGGCGAATACAGCCAGGCTCCCTTCGAATGAGCGGTGGGACGCCTTGCAGCCGGGAAGATTCAAGCTGCGGTAACGATGTTGGCCAAGACGGATTCCTATCGGCTCTGCGATGGCGTCAGCGATTCCACAGATGGCAAATCCGAAGAGCGCGTATTCACCAAACAGCGAGAGCGAGCAGATGCCGCCGGCCGCAGTGGCCAGGAATGGGATGAGGATATGAAGAGATCTTCGCGGGTGATCGGATTCCCGGGCCAGGGCTTCGTAGAAAGGGTTGCCATCGCTCCTCCACAGGCAATAGCCGATATAGATTACCGCGAGACACCCTAACAGGTTGACGCCCGCCGGCCCGTAGCTGGCGTGCACAAAAGTAGCGAGGAAGAAGATTGAGAAATGGAACAGCTTGCGGGTGTCTCCTGTTCTCAGGCCGCGGCGCAGCTTGAGCCAGCCGGCGAGACCTCCAAACCCCAGGATCCATATTGCCAGGCAGGGTGCCAGGAAGGCGGTGACGCCGGGCGCGGGCAGCTCGGGTCTCCATAATTCGAAGCTCATCGTGGAATCTCCCGTACGGGGTCCAGTCCGGCAGGGCGCCGCTCAGTCCCTCTTGTCCTTGCGCCGCAGCTTTTCGTTCAGGACACGCTTTCTGAGCCGGTAGCTTTTCGGGGTGATCTCGAGGAGCTCATCCTCTTCGATGTACTCGAGCGCTTCCTCGATCGACATGATCCGCGGGGGACTCAGGAGGATGTTCTTGTCGCTTCCGGAGGCGCGGACATTGGTCAGCTTTTTTTCGCGGCACAGGTTGACCGTGATGTCGTCCTCTTTGCAATGCTCGCCAACGATCATGCCCTCGTAGACCGGTTCGCCTGGAGCGACAAACATGGGGCCGCGGTCTTTGAGGTTGAACAGCGCGTAGCCGATGGCCTTGCCTCTTTCGCTGGAGACCATGACGCCAGCGGCGCGGCCCGGTATCGAGCCCTTGTGCGGCTCGTACCCATCGAAATTGTGGCAGACGGTAGCCTCTCCGGCGGTGAGGCTCATCAGGCGCGAGCTGACCCCGATCAGGCCCCGCGCGGGAACTTTGAACTGCATGAGAATCCGCTCACCCTGTGGCTCGTAACGTATCATCTCACCCCGGCGCGCTCCAACCAGCTCGATCACCTTGCCGGAGCTTTCTTCGGGGGTCTGTACGTGGAGGAGCTCCATCGGTTCTTTTTTCTTTCCATCTTCTTCGATGAAGATGGGACGCGGCTTGCCAACCTGGAATTCATAGTCCTCCCGTCTCATGTTTTCAATGAGGATTCCGAGATGGAGAGTGCCTCTGCCGGAGACCTCGAAGGAGCCGGCCAGGGGAAGATCTTCGACACGAAGGGCGACATTGGACTCGAGCTCCTTGTAGAGCCGCCCGCGAAGCTGCCGCGAGGTCACGAATTTCCCTTCCGTTCCGGCGAAGGGACTGTCGTTGACCTGGAAGACCATCGAGATGGTTGGCCGGTCGATATCGATGAGCGGGAGAGGGTCGGGCCGCTCAGGGTCGGTGATGGTGTCCCCGATCTCGACGTTGCCGATACCTGTTACCGCGCAGATGTCGCCGGCGGTGACCTTATTGATCGGCGCCCGGCCAAGCTTGTCGAAGATGAATAGCTCGGTTACTCCCTCTTCCCTGCTCTCTTCCCGTCCGCAGACCATGATCCTGTCCCCGGTTTCGATGGAGCCCTTGGTGACCCGCCCGATTCCAATACGCCCGACATAGTCGTTGTAGTCGATGGTGGTGATCTGGAGCTGCAGAGGAGATTCCTTCTCGACGCTTGGAGGAGGGATCTGGTCGATCATCATCTCGAGCAGCGGGGTTATGTTGTCATTTCCATCTTCCGGGCTGAGCCGAGCGTAGCCGCCTGTTGCCGAGGCGTAGACGATCGGGAAATCCAGGACGTCCTCGCCGCCGAAGTCGTCTACGGTGTCGAGCTCGAGCTCTTCAGCCAGTTCGAGGAAGAGCTCGCCAATCTCTTCTACAACCTCGTCGAGCCGGCTGTCGGGCCGATCGATCTTGTTGATGACGACCAGCGGGCGCAGCCGATGGCCAAAAGCTTTCTTGAGGACGAATCGCGTCTGGGGCATGGGACCCTCCGCGGCATCGACCAGGAGCAGGACCCCGTCAGCCATCTGCAGGACCCGCTCCACCTCACCGCCGAAGTCGGCGTGACCCGGAGTGTCGATCAGGTTGATCTTGACGCCCTTGTAGGGCAGAGAGATGTTCTTGGCGAGAATGGTGATCCCGCGCTCCCGCTCGAGATCGTTGGAGTCGAGGATGCACTCACCCAGGTCCTGGTGGCTGGGGAGCGAGTCCGTTTCCTTGAGCAGCTTGTCGACCAGGGTCGTTTTCCCGTGATCAACATGCGCGATGACCGCGATGTTACGGATACTTTCGATAGGCTTGAGTTGTGTACTTTCAGTCATTTTTCAAGGCGCTCTGGCTAGTTTCACCCCTGTTAACATGAGGGGAAAACCCGGTATTATATCGACACATCTCGGGGTGGCAAATGATCGCCATCAGGGTTTTTTTTTCTTTCCGGGGGGGTTTGCTCATTGGATCGCACTCAGGTCGTTAAGACTCTACATTTCATGGCCGATTTGCTCGATCTGGAGTCCGATAATCCGTTTCGATCACGGTCTTTCCGCAGTGGGGCGAGGGCGCTGGAAGGCCTGGAAGGTGACCTGTCGAAGCTTGTGGAGGCCGGGGAGTTGACCTCGGTGAAGGGCGTAGGGGAATCTATCGCCGGGATCATAGTGGACCTGGTGACCACAGGTGAGACCGCGAGGCTTGAGGAATTGCACGCGGCGGTACCGGCTGGGGTTCGGGCCATGCTCGATGTACCCGGTCTCGGACCGAAGAAGATTCGCGTGATCTGGAAAGATATGGGGCTCGATGATCTCGATTCCCTGACCGAGGCCTGCAGCGAAGGCCGCCTTGGAAGCTTCAAGGGTTTTGGCCCGAGGACAGAGGAGAAGATCCTTCAGGGGATCGATTACATCCGGTCGGTGTCGGGTATGTTCCTGAGAGCTGAATGCGAGCAGGTGGTTGCGGAATTGCTCGAGTACATGAAGGGGTGCGCCGCGGTCAGGCGGGTGGAAATCGCGGGCAGCTATCGGCGGGCAAAGGAGGTGATGAAGGATCTGGACCTTGTGGTTTCGACGGCGGATCCTGCCGCGGTCGTTGACCACATCTGTGCCTGGGATGAGGAGGCCGAGATCATAGCCAGGGGGGAGTCCAAGACCAGCCTGCGTTGCCCAGGCGGACTCGGGGTCGATTTTCGGATGGTCGAGGAGTTCCAGTTGCCTTTCGCTCTCTGTCATTTCACCGGCTCGAAGGAACACAATACGGCGCTGCGCGCACTGGCAAAGAAGCAGGGTCTCAAGCTCAATGAGTACGGGATCTTTCGCGGCGACGAGTTGATCGAGTGCGCCAGTGAAGAGGATATTCATCGAGTGCTCGGCCTTGATTTCATTCATCCGGAGCTGCGTGAAAATTTCGGAGAGGTTGAGCAGGCGGCTGATTCAAGCCTGCCGGAGCTGGTCGAGGAGGAAGACATCAGGGGGTTGGTGCATCTGCACACCGAATACAGCGATGGGGAGGCGAGCATTGAAGAGATGGCCGAGGCGGCGCTCTCTCGCGGCCTTTCCTATATGGGAGTCACCGATCACAGCCAGTCCGCTTTTTATGCGGGGGGGCTCAAGCCGGATGACGTGAAGAGGCAGCACGAGGAGATCGACCGTCTCAACGATTCAATGAAAGAGTTTCGGATTTTCAAGGGAATCGAGTCCGACATACTCGCGGACGGTTCCCTCGACTATGAGGAGGATGTGCTGAAACTCTTTGATTTTGTGATCGCCTCGCTCCATTCGAGTTTCAACCAGCCTGTCGAAGAGATGACCGAGCGGGTGCTTCGGGCCATCTCCAATCCCTATACCACGATGCTCGGTCATGTAACCACGAGGTTGTTGCTGAGGAGGGATGGGGTAGCTCTTGACATGGAGCGGGTGCTCAGTGCGGCCTCGGATGAGGGAGTCGTGGTGGAGGTCAACGCGAATCCCAGGCGCCTGGATCTTGACTGGAGGCATGGCCCCCGGGCGCGGGAGCTTGGCCTGTTGACCAGCATCAATCCCGATGCGCATAGGGTCGCCGGAATCGGAGATATCCGTTTTGGCGTGGGAATCGCCCGCAAGGCGGGCTTCGAGGCCGAGCGGGTGGTCAACACTCTCGAGGCGGCTTCCTTTGGCGAGTTCATCTCGAAGCGAAGAAGCTGACGGTTTTCCGATGCTACTGCGGTCCCTCGACCGTGATGGACATGACGATGGGAGCTGAGCGGTCCGTTCCCTTGATGAGCTCGAGCTCCCGTATGGTCTCCGACCGCTTTGGACGAATGGAGAGGTACCGGACCTGCTGACTGCGCAGCTTGAAGGCGAGCTTGGATCCGGGTACGTCGAATTGGCCGATATAGTCGGCGAAATGGATCCCGTCGAGCAGGGGGTGGTCCTCCCGCTTTCCATCCGCGTAGTGGAGACGGACGATCATGCTGACCGTTCGATTGGGGGCTCCCTTCGAGCCCCAGCCACTCACCCCGCTGAGGAAATGGATGGCCTTCGCCGGAGCGTTGCAGGGGAGCTTGACCACCTTCGGCATCTTGGGCGGGAAGTTCCCGTTGGGGCCATTGAGCATGATGACGTTGGGCACCGTGTCACCCTGGGGGTCGACGAGGTGAAAGGGCACTCCCTCAAAGGTCTTTGGCTTCCAGTCCGGGAACACCAGGCGCTCGAATCCGGACTCCTTGCTGAAGAACATTCCGGCGGTTGAGACGATGGTGGCGTATTTACCCAGCGGGATGGGCATGAAGCGTCCGCGCTGGGTGAGGAATTCGAGCAGGTCGCCGATCCCCTGCGCCGAAAGCTGTTTCTCAAAGCCTTCTGGCATCAGGGAGAGCTTGCTTGACACCAGCCGCTTGAGATCCTCCCGAAGGACGATATGCTTGGCGCCCTCCGCGTCGTAGATCTCGAGAGCGTTGCGATTCTCGGAGGCCAGCAGGCCCGTGAGTATCTTTCCCTTGCGGGTGACGACGGTGTACTGCCTGTAGTTTCCCTCGACGCTCCGGTTGGGGTCGAGGATGTGTATGAGCAGCTCCTCCTTTGGATGGACCGCCATGCCGGTCAGCTCTGGTCCGATGTTCTTGCCTTCACCGCTGTGCACATGGCATTTCGAGCAGAGTTTCTTGTAGAGCTCCTTGCCGTTGCCCGCGTTTCCAGGCTTGCGGGTTATCGCAAGCAGGCTGTCGATCACTTTCTGGCGGTCCGGGTTGGGGAGAGAGCCGGCCTTCGCAAGCAGCTCGCGAGCGAGGGCTGCCACTCCCTTGTCCGGGTGACGGGCAAGGCCCTGCTTCTGGTCGAGGGACAGCGCCGAGAGATCGAGGCCATCCTTCTGCGATTTTTCCAGCAGGCTGCGCGACCAGTCGGCTCGCTTCAGTACGACCCGGAGAACTTCCTGCTTCGTTCCAGGGGTCAACGAGTCGTATTTACCAAGCAGGGAGTGGCCGACACCGGGCGCCTGGCTTTTCGATACCGCCCCGAGAAGGCCTTTTGCGAGGGAGGGCGAGGCGGTCGGGGTGATCTCGTCGATGATCTCATTCGCTATGTTCTTGTTGCCTCCATGGAAGGAGACCAGCTCGGAGGCGGCCTCGATTCGGTCCTTCTCCGGGGCCTCGGGAGATGTCATCGTTTTTACATAGCCCGAGATGACCTCTTCGATATGGGTGTCGAGGGCTGTGGTCTTCCAGCGGGCGGCCAGGGAGAGAAGCTGTCCCTTGACCGGCCCCGAGATCCGGGTGAGCACCTTTGCCAGCGCCTTTTCCTCTGCGGCGTTGAATTTCACGGCGCGTCCCTGCGGCCATCCCTTCGCCAGGCCGCGGACGATGGGGTCCGCGATCAAGCGCTTCGTCCCGGCGCAGGACAGGACCAGCTCTCCGGCGTTCCCGACCGGGGCGCCGCGGGCGTAATGCTCGGCGATTCGCTCGATCATCTCGAGCTGCCTGGCATCCTGCCGGGCCGCCGCCGGCGAGCCCGCCACGGCCTGGAGGAAATGAATGTCATGCCGGGCGGCGGCGCTGGTCGCCGCGTCGGGGATCCAGCGGTCGCCGGAATTGGCCGGCAGGCTGATAGCCGCGGCGATGGCCTCGGCCGCGTCTTTTGACGGCGGCATTTCCGAGAGGGCGAGGAATGCCGCCAGGCGAACCTGTCCAGCCGGATCGCGAAGGCTGCCGGCCTTGATGATGGCTTTTGAGCTGGTGTCTGTGCGAGGCGCCACCTTGAGAGCCGTTCGGCGGACTCCTGCTGAAGGGTGTCCCAGCGCTCCGAGAGCGGCCCCGGTAGCCGCGGGTACCGAACCATCCATCGCGCCGATTCCGTGCATCGTCCAGAGTGCGTGGATCGCGGCGGTATTGAGGCCGATCTCATCGACCTTCCGGTCAGCCGCGAGCCTGCTGAGGGCCGGCACCACATCGAGGTTTCCTCTCTCGACCAGCAGGCGCTGGGCGTTCTTTCGCCAGAAGAGGTTGTTGTTGGATAATTGGGCGACCAGCTGGGCGGGGCTCGCCTTCTGGAGATCCTGGGGTCTGTAGGAGTTTCGGCCATTGTAGACCAGCCGGTAGATGCGGCCGTGAACCTTGTCGCGCAGGGGTGTTACGTAGGCGTTGCCTTTTCCGTTCCTGTAGCCACTGGGGGTGGGGTTGTGCTGGACGATATAGTTGTACCAGTCGATCATCCAGACCATGCCATCGGGGCCGACCTCGGACATGATTGGTGCCGTCCATTCGTCATCGCTTGCCAGCAGGTTCCAGCTGTTGCGAGTCAGGTAATCGCTGCCGACACCTTCTATGAGGAAGGTGGCGACGAGGTGGCCGGTCGGTCCGTTGACGAAGGCCGCGCGGTTCCAATAGTGCTTCGGGTAGCTGCGGGCGGTATAGAGCGCGTGTCCTGCCGCCGCGGTAAAGTTCTCGTGATGATCTACCTGCCTGACGTTCGGCGTGATCGGGTAGAAGCGGGCGGTTTGCGAGTTCGTGTCGAGACGCTTCGACGACCAGCCCCTCACCGCCTCGTAGTAGCGGTTGGCCATCGGCATATAGACACTCGGGTTCCGGTTGGCGGTCGAGCCGAAGACGACACCCTCCTCGCTGAAGCTCACGCCCCAGGAGTTGTTGTTGGTGTTGCGAATGAACTCGCCTCTCGATCCATCCGGCTTGAACCGGTAGAAGCCAGTGGAGAAACGCTGCTGTTCGGCCCCTATTTTTCCGTTGAAGCCAGAGTAGCCGACGATTCCCCAGATCCAATTGTCGAAGCCCCAGTGCATATTGCTCGGCCCCGCGTGGGTGTCGCCTGTAGACCAGCCGCTGAAGAGGACCTTTCGTTCATCCGCCCTGTCATCTCCATCTGTGTCGCGCAGAAAGAGGGTGTGGGGCGCCTGGTGGACAAGGAGGCCTCCTCCGGCGAAGCAGAGGCTCGTCGGGATGCTCAGCTTGTCGGCGAAGACGGTGAACTTGTCTGCCCGGCCGTCTCCATCGGTGTCTTCGCAGATCCTGATCCGGTCTTCCCCTTTGCCCTCGGGCTTGATCTCGTTGGGATAGTCCGTCGTCTCGCTGATCCAGAGCCTTCCCCGCGTGTCCCAGGTCATGGTGATCGGCTTGGTGATGTCCGGTTCCGCCGCGAAGAGTCTCGCTTCGAACCCTTTCGGAAGCACCATGTGTTTCTGTGAGCGGGCAGGGGAAACCGGCTTCTGCATCCGGTTGAGCTCCTGTCCGAGAGTTCCCCAGCGCCTGTTGGGCAGGTAGTTGGGAAGCTTGGCGCTCTTGAAATCGAAGGGTTTCAGCCCGCTGTGCGGCTTGCGCTTATGAGACAGGGAAAACTTATCCTCGCCCGTACTCCAGCGTATGCCTCTCTCCACAAGCTCATGGAAGCCCGGATGCTCCCAGGTGCGATGGTCGTGTCCCCAGGCGGTGTAGAAGATTCTTCCGCGGCCGTGGGTTCGAACCCAGGTCCAGGGTTCGTTCGTTTTTCCTTCCTTGCGGGTTTCGAGAACGGTGCGGTTTTTCTCGTTATGATGGGCGTGTACATAGGTCTCGTCCCAGCTCTCGAAGCCCTGGTAGCCTTCCATGACCGGATGCTTCGGCTGGATGTTGTCGACGCGGAAGACCTCGCCTCCGTGCCGCTTGAACTGGGCGCCTACCAGCGCGATGTATTTCGGCGAGTTGAGAAAGCAATAGGACGCGCAGTGCAGGGGGACGAAGCCCTTTCCTTCCTCAACGAAGTCAAGGAGAGCCTTTTCCTGGGCCCGGGTAATCTTTCCAATGTTGGCGTAGACGATCAGGCAATCGTAGGAGGCCAGCTTGTCGGCGTTGAGGTCTTCGACCCGGTCGGTGTACTCAATATCGATTCCTCGGGGCTTGAGAACGGGGATCAACTGCCTGGCCCGTTCAAGAGGACGATGATGTCCATTGTCGCCGAGGAAGAGAGCTGAAATGCGTTCATCTGCCGCGGCGAGGGAGGCTGCCGACATGAATCCGAGCCAGATCAATAGCGTTGCAAGGGGAGAGGTTCTCATGGTTGGTACCGTTGTGTGGGGACTGAGATTTACGGGAAATAATCTGCCGGTGGGTAGTGCGGATGGCTCAAGGAGAGCGCTCAGCAGTTTCTTTCCGAGTCACGCGGCTTCTTTCCGAGTCACGCGGCCCGCTATTGTAGCAGAGATGCCAGCAGGGGTAAGGAGACAATTTCCCTCGCACCGAGCCGAGCCTCTTACCTGTCCACAGCCTCTTCGAGAGCCTTCTTCAGGCGGTCGTTTCCAGGCGCGAGCTCGAGACCTTTCTCGATCAGCCGGCGCGCCTCCTTTCTGTCTCCCTGCAGGAGGGAGGCGCGGGAGGCAAGGAGATGCGAGTCCGGATCCGGACGGGCCTCAAGGCAACGAAGAGCCATATCGCGAGCTTCGCTGAGGCGGATATGCAGGTCAAGATACATGCTCGAGAGGCCGGCAAGAGCCTGGAGGTCGGCCGGCGCGGCATCCTTCAGCCTTCTCAGCAGCCGCATGCGGGTAAAATAATGCCGCTTTTCTTCGAGCTCTTTCAGGAGCCTTCTCAGCACAGCGGGCTTTGAGGAGTCGATGTCGCTTGCCAGGAAGTAGTAATCAAGGGCCGCGGGGTTGTCTTGTTTCTCATAGATGTCGCCGAGTTCGGAGAGGATCCTGGCGCAGCCGGCATCGCGAAGTTTGAACTCCTGGAGTTTCCCCTGGAGATCTGAGATGTGCCGGGCGGCCAGCTGGCTGCGGGCCTTGAGGCTCTCCAGCTTTTCACGGTCGGGGTGTTTCGGGGGCAGGGTCGCCAGGACGATATCAAGGAGCTCCGCATCAGCCGGGTACGTTCCGGGATTTAGCAGAATGGAAAGAGCCTCGGTCGTTTTTCCTCCCCGGGCGAGGGCCGCCGCCTTCCAGGGGGCAAGGGCTCGCTTCTGGTTGTCTCCAATTCGGAGGGCCTTTTCGAAATAGGCGAGTGCGGTTGCTGCCTGGCCGCTTTGAAGCGACAGCTTACCCGCCAGGTAGAGATGCCGCGCGTTTTCCGCTCCGGCCTTGCGCGTGGCGGCAAGAACCCTGCCCGCTCCAGCGTAGTCTTCCAGGTTGATGAACGCCTCGGCCAGGTTGTTGTAGAGGGCGAGCCCATCGGCCTGCCCCCTGTTGTAGCCTCCCAGGTTTCCTTCCTGACGCAGGGCCTCGATGGCCTGCTTGAGCGCCGCGGCGGCCTGTTGATCGCGTCCGGCGAAAAGGTGAATCTTTCCCATCGAGGCGAAGAGTCCAGAGAGTGGCCCGCGCGGGTTCCGGATCCCGTTTTCGATGATCTCGAGGGCCTGCTGGTGGCGCTCGAATTTGAGGCACAGGTCCGCGAAGTAGATCTTGATTCTCGGATCCGCCGGGTTGAGCGCCAGGGCCTCTTCGTAGGCGGCGAAGGATTCGAGGAAGCGCTTCTGGTTGCGCCTGTTCCAGGCGCGCTGGCCCATCGCGACTCCATCGCGCCCGCTGGAAAAGAGCCCCTTTTCAACATGCTCTTCGAAAGCCTGCTCGGAGAATACCCTGTAGATTTCCTCCAGTAGTTTTGCCTGCGGCCGCAGGCGCATCCTGTAGAGCGTGCTGGAGAGCTCGGAATAGTAGATGTTGTTGCTGGGCTCTCTCTCGAGCAGGACAGCGAACTGGTCCGCCGCGTCCTGGTGTCGTCTTACCGAGCGCAGGGCCCTGCCGTATTCCAGCCGGGCCTCTTCCGCGAGGTAATGGTTGGCTGGAGCCTCCTGGAGGTAGGATTCGAACAGCTCGATCGCTTTGTCCGGACTGGTCATTCTCTGGAGGATGCGTCCGAGAGAGAGCTTGGCTTCCCAATGGTCCGGGGCTCGCTTCAGGACCGCCTCCAGGAGCTCCCTGGCAGCCTGGGGTTCCTCTATGTTTCGCAGGCTGTCGGCCTTCAGGTAGAGCAGGTCCGTGTCATTCGGGCGGGTCGCCAGGGCGGCCTCGGACGATTTGATAGAAAGGTTCCAGCGCCTGGTCTGGTGGTAGGCCCGGGCCAGGATCGTGTGGGCCTCGGGGCCGGTCTTGTCGCCGAGCTTTTTGAGGCTCGCGATACTTTCCCTCGCCCTGCCGGAATCGACCAGCATCCTGGCGTGTTCCATGGTGCCGCCCGGGGCGGCTCCCTGCGCGCCGGGAGAATTCCCGGCGTCTGGTCCCGGGTCGGGGTTGCAGCCGCAAAAGGTCAGGATTACCAGCACAGCGGTAATGGCCAGGCCAGTGGCTCTGGTGGTGGCAGTTGAATGGGAAATTGGTAGAATCAAGACGTCACCTGTTGAAGGGGAGCGCGGTTTGGCCGCGGCGCCGGACAGAGAAATTTAGAACCCGGGGTCCCGGAAGTCAAAGCAGAGTCTGGTATCAGCATGTTCCGTTTATCTCAGCTGAAGGGCAAGGCCGCCTCTTTGCGGGTAGCATTGACGCTTTTTGCCGTTTCAGGCGCTTTTTACCCGTTTGCGGACGGCGAGGCGGCGGATGCTTTCGTGGATGTGACAGAGGAGAAAAAAATCTCTTTTCTGCACGTCAATGGCGCCGTGGGTAAGAAGCTGCTACCCGAGTCGATGATCGGCGGGGCGGCGTGGTTCGACTACGATGGAGATGGCCTGCTGGATCTCTACCTGGTCCAGGGGCACGGAGACTCCGCCGGGGCCGGCAAGGCGGGCGCGCAGGCCAATGTTCTCTACCGCCAGGGAGCCGATGGGAAGTTTACGGATGTGAGCGTTTCGGCGGGAGTCGCTGATCGGGGATATGGCGCTGGCGCGGCCGTTGGGGATATCGATAACGATGGAGACCAGGATCTCTACGTCACCAATTTCGGTCGCAATACCCTCTACCGAAACAACGCGGATGGAACCTTCACCGACATTTCTCGCGAGGCCGGAGTCGAGTGCCCGTATTGGAGCGCGAGCGCGGCCTTTGCGGATGTCAACGGAGATGGCCTGCTGGATCTCTTTGTCACCAATTACCTGATCTACGACACCCTGGTTCACAAGGCCTGCACGGGTAATTCACGGAGGCTGCCGTCCTATTGCCATCCGAACAAATACGATGGAGCTCCTGATTCGCTCTTCATCAACCGGGGCGGTGGAAAGTTCGAGGATGTCTCGAAATCCGCTGGAGTGACCCGGACCGGGAGGATCATGGCGAAGGGGCTGGGGGTTCTTCCTACCGACTACGATGGGGATGGCGATGTCGACTTCCTGGTCGCCAATGATTCGGTGCCGAATTTTCTCTGGCGCAACATTGGCAAGGGCCGCTTTGAGGATGCTGCTCTCGAGGCCGGAGTCGCTCTCAACTCCCACGCCCGCAGCGAAGCCTGCATGGGCATTGACGGCGGAGATGTCGATGGCGACGGCCATATGGACTATTTCATGACCAACTACGCTGAAGAGACCGACACGCTCTACCGGGGTGAGGGAGATGGTTTCTTCTTCGATGGAACCTACAAGGCCGGGCTTGTCGAGGCGACCTACAAGCCCCTGGGATTCGGGACGAAACTCTTTGATTACGACCTCGATGGGGATCTCGACATCTATGTCACTCGCGGACATATTGTTCAGCTTATCGCAGAGCTCCAGCCCGGCAAGAACCTGAGCTACGAACAGCCCGACCAGCTGCTGGAGAACGATGGCCGCGGGCGTTTCAAGGATGTCTCGGCTCGATCCGGTGCCTGGTTCTCGAAACGATTTGTGGGAAGAGGCGCGGCCTTCGGTGATTTTGACAACGATGGGGACCTCGATGCCTACATCGTGAACCTTGCGCAGCGCGGTGTTCTGCTCAGGAACAACACGGTCGAGAACGGAAAGAAATCCTGGGTCGGCCTGGTGCTCAGGGGAGGCGGGGCCTGCAACCGGGATGCCTACGGGAGCCGGGTCGAGCTGACGGCCGGTGGGCGGACCCGGGTCGCGGAGGTGCGTAGCGCGGCCAGCTACCTGGCGGCCAATGACTCCAGGGTGGTCTTCGGTCTTGGCGGGGCACAGGGCGGAGGAGTCCAGGCCAAGGTGCGCTGGGCCGATGGCCTCACGGAGACTTTCGAGAACCTGATGCCGGGCCGCTACCAGGAGCTCAGCCGGGGCAAGGGACGAGCGGAGCGTTAGCGCTCCGCGAGCGAAAAAAAAATGGTGCGAGAGGGGGGACTTGAACCCCCACCTCCGAAGAGACAGGATCCTAAATCCTGCGCGTCTGCCAGTTCCGCCACCCTCGCACTCGAATTTCGCGGCTCGATCCAGGCGGGGCGATTTTAACTGATTTCAGACCGCTGTCCATATTTAGAGGGTTGCGAGAAATTCTGACATCTCGCCAAGGGCGTGTTCGTCGCCACATCCCCGGGCTCTCGCGATTCCCGCCTCAAGGACGATTTTAGCCTCATCGACCTCTCCGAGGCCGGCGAGGAACATGCCCTTGTGGAACCAGGCGGCGATATAGTCGGGATCAAGCTCGATGCAGCGATCGAAGCTTACGAGCGCCTCCTTGTCGAGCCCCTCCTTTTTCTGCAGCATGGCGAGGGAGTAGTTGAGAAAGACATCTCCCGGTTCGTTCAGGAGGAGGTTGCGGATTTCGTCGATGGTAGGCATGTATTCCTGGCTTGTTCAGCGACTATGCGAAGACAGGAGGAATGTTAGCAGAGACTTGAGGGAGCGGGAAGGGCTTGTCAAATCCGCGTGTGGCTGGGACTATGATGCCTCCATTCGGTGATTGAAGAGGCGGCCAAATTGAGTGAACTGCTCCACGATCTGAAGAAAACCTATCCGCCCGGGCGGCTGCTGACCGCCGCCGCGGAGCTGGCGCCGTATGAGTCGGACGCCCTGACCGCCTTCAAGGCGCGTCCCAGGGCCGTTGTCCTGCCCGAGACCGCGGAGGAGGTGGTGACCACGGTGCGCGCCTGCTATCGCCACGGTGTTCCTTTCATGGCTCGCGGCAGCGGAACCAGCCTCTCCGGCGGCTCTCTGCCGGTGGAGGATGGAGTTGTCATCGGGCTGAATCGTCTCAACCGCATCCTGCGGATCGACCCGCGCGAGAGGGTCGCCGTCGTTGAGCCCGGAACGGTCAACCTGAAGGTGTCCGAGGCGGTCCAGCCCTACGGTCTCTATTACGCGCCCGATCCATCGAGCCAGCTGATCTGCACGATCGGAGGAAATGTAGCCTTTAACTCCGGCGGAGCGCATTGTCTCAAGTATGGAATGACGGCCAACCACGTGCTGGGCATTCAAGCCGTTCTGCCGGATGGAGAGCTTGCCGATTTCGGATCGGAAAGTCTCGAGGGCGTGGGGCCAGATCTGTCCGGATTTTTTGTCGGATCCGAGGGGCTCTTCGGCATAGCGCTCGAGATTACCTTGAGGCTGTTGCCGCGCCCTGAGCGTTACCAGACCGTCCTGGCGGCCTATGATAGTCTCGAGCGTGCGGGTGACGCGGTCTCCCTGGTGGTCGCTTCCGGTTTGCTGCCGGGAGCCATGGAGATCATGGATCGCCTGGCGATCGAGGCGGCCGAGGCTGCTGTGGATGCTGGATATCCCAAGGGCGCGGCCGCGGTCCTGATCGTTGAGCTCGAGGGACCGGCCGAGGAGGTCGAGGCGGAGCGACTGCGCTTGCTTGAGCTGATCGAAACCTCCGGGGCCAGCGAGGTTGTTGAGGCAGAGAACGAGGAGGAACGGGTCAGGATCTGGAAGGGAAGGAAGAGCGCCTTCTCCGCGGCCGGGCGGCTCAGCCCGGATTTCCTGGTACAGGATGGGGTCGTTCCCCGTGGTCGTCTTGGTGAGGCGCTGAGGAAAATAGAAGAGCTTGGCTCAAGCCACGGCCTTCGTGTAGCTAACGTATTCCATGCCGGTGACGGTAATCTCCACCCGCTGATTCTTTATGATGGCAGGGTCGATGGCGAGCTCGAGAGGGCAGAGGCACTCGCCGGTGAGATCCTGAGGCTTTGCGTGGGGTTGGGAGGATCCATCACCGGAGAGCATGGCGTGGGTGTCGAAAAGATCGCCTATATGAATGACATGTTCTCAGCCGAGAATATCGACGCGATGAAGAGGATTCGGGCGGCCATCGATCCCTCCGAACTGGCCAATAAGGGGAAGATGCTGCCGGAGGGCGAACCCCCGGCTATGAAGTTTCACGGTGCCCATCCGCTTGAGAGAGAGGGAAGGATCAGCAGGGAATGAACCTCAGTGCGCCCGGGAATCGAGCGGAAGCCGTCGAGGCTGTGCGTTCCTCGAAGCGGCTGAGGCCGCGCGGAGGAGGGACCAAGCCCGCTCTCCAGGCGGCCGCGGCCGATACTCCCATACTCGATCTCTCCGGCCTCAGCGGCATCATCGAATACGATCCGGGAGAATATACCTTCACCGCCCTGAGCGGCACCCCGGTTGCGGAGATCAGGGATGCGTTGAGCGATAACAGGCAGTACCTTCCCTTTGATCCTCCATTGAGCGAGGCAGGCTCGACGCTTGGGGGAGCAGTCGCTTCGGGAGTCAGTGGCCCTGGCCGCTATCGCTATGGCGGAGTTCGTGATTTCCTTATCGGCGCGAGCTTTATTGACGGTGAGGGGCGTGAACTCCGCGGCGGCGGAAAGGTGGTCAAGAACGCGGCCGGATTCGATTTCCCAAAGCTGCTGACAGGCAGCCTCGGTGAGCTTGGCGTCCTCGTCGATCTCACCTTCAAGGTCTTTCCGAGCAAGGAGGCCTTTGCGACCTTGAGGGCTGATGCCGGCGGTCTCGCGGAGGCTGTTGAGGCCGTGGCCAGGCTGAATTCATCTGTGGAGGAATTGTTTGCCCTCGAGCTCGAGCCTCCCGGAACCCTGCTGCTTCGTCTCGGCGGCATCGAATCGGTTCTTCCCGCTCGTATCCAGCGTTTGCGCGCCCTGCTCGATCTCCCCTGTGAGCTGGTGGATGATGAGGAAGACTGCTGGCGGAGTGAGGGCGAGTTCTCCTGGGCGTCGAGGGATGACAGCCTCGTCAAGATACCCGCCACCCTGGCTGTTATCGAGGCGCTTGACAGCCATCTCGATGAGCTGGGAGCCGTGAGGCGTTACGGCTGCGGCGGCAGCGTCGCGTGGGTTTGCTGGCCTGCTGGAGAGTCTTTTGAGAAGCTGGAGGAGCTGCTTTTAAACGTTGGAACGACAGGGCTCATCCTGTGGCACTCCGCTGACTCGAGCGCAGGCCCTTTGCTCAACAGAAAAGAGGGGCCATTTGAGGGGCGGATTCGATCCGTTCTTGATGGTCCCGGAACGTTCTCTATCCATCCCTCCAGGCGGGAGCCATAGGAACGATGCAGCATAAGATCCACGCAGCTGACCTCGGTTCCGAAGGCCCCGCCATGCTCTCGGCTGTAGAGGCCTGCGTTCATTGTGGTTTCTGCCTGCCGGCGTGTCCTACCTACACTGCCCTTGGCGAGGAGATGGATTCTCCCCGCGGGCGGATCTTTCTCATGAAGGAAACCCTGGAGGGAGGTGTCGAGCTTCCCGAAGTCGCGCCCTATATCGATCGCTGTCTCGGTTGTCTCGCGTGTGAGCCGGCCTGTCCGTCCGGAGTCGAATATGGCGCTCTGCTGACTCCTTTTCGGGCGCTTTCGAATGAGCAGGGCCGGCTGTCGCCCTGGAGACGCCTGCTTCGTTTCCTTGTGCTCAAGACCTTGCCCTACCCTGCTCGTCTCAGGCCCGCCTTATGGATGGCCAGATGGCTGAGGTGGACAAGAGGAGTCCTGCCGCAGGGCCTCAGGGCGATGCTGGAGCTCTCCCCCGGCCGTTCCCCCCGGGATCGAGGCATCTCCCCGCTCACCGCGGCGGAGGGAGAGGAGCGCGGGCGGGTCGGCCTGCTGCTGGGTTGCGCCCAGGCGGTCCTGGCTCCCTCCATCAACGAGGCTACTGTCCGGGTGCTGGCACGAAACGGTGTCGAGGTGAAAGCGCCTGCCGGCCAGGGCTGCTGCGGCGCCCTCAGCATTCATTCGGGGGAGAGGCGGCAGGCTCGCGAACTGGCGGAATCTCTGCTGGATTCCTTTGACGACGAGATGGATTCACTGGTGACCAACGCGGCTGGCTGCGGCTCCGGTATCAGTGAGTACCCGGCACTGTTCAGGGGAACGAGGCGCGAAGCTGAGGCATCCAGGTTCAGCTCGCGGGTTGAGGATGTTTCGGTTTTTCTCGACAGGCTCGGTATCGAGGCGCCAGCTCCGTTGGTCAAACCGCTGCGAACGGCCTACCAGGATGCCTGCCATCTTGCCCATGCCCAGGGAGTTCGGCAGCCGCCGCGTCGATTGCTGGAACAGATACCGGGCCTCGAGCTGGTTCCCGTTCCCGACGCGGATGCCTGCTGTGGTTCGGCTGGAATCTATAATATTGAGCAGCCCGAGCTTGCCCGTGAGGTCGGCGACAGGAAGGTGGAGGCTCTTCTCAGCACGGGGGCCGATCTTGTCGTTTCCGGAAACATCGGCTGCATCATGCAGCTCAAGAGTCGGCTGCGCGCGCGCGGCGTGGATCTACCCGTCCTCCATACGATGGAGGCGCTTGATCTCGCCTACCGCGGCCAGTTGGGAGGATTTCGCGGGCGGAGGACTCAGTCCGAAGGCTGAAGGAGGGCAGCTTCGATGATCTTTCCAAGGAGCCCTGGGCTCTCCAGCAGGGGCCAGTGATCGCACTCGTTGCTCAGTACCCTGGTGTTTTCTGACAGCTTGTCGAGCTCCCCGATGGATTCCAGGGTTGCGATGATCTTCGGCCCGTTGAGGGCGAAGTCCTTAGAGCCTTGGATGATGGTCACCTTCTTCCCGGACTCCCGGAGGAGCTTGCGCAGGGATTCAGCATCGTGGCTGCCGAGGTCCGGACCTTCGATGGCCCGGCGGTAGCTCTGATAGGCCACCCCCCTTGAGGAGAAGATGTCAGGCATTCCAAGCGCTATGGCCCGGACCTCCGGAAGGGGACTGTCCATCAGTACCTTGCAGCCGATGGCTCGGGTCAGGAAACGTGCCGGGTATTGAGACAGGGGAATGCCAAGTACCATTCCGGATATCCGAGAGAGAAATCCAACGTGGTCGCTCCAGGCCGGGGCGGAAAAGACAGCGAGGTCAGGCAGCTCGGTTTCCGTCTTGTCCGTCCAGAGCGATCCGGAGAGACAGGTGGCGCCTCCCCAGGAGTGGGCGATGAGAACCTTCGCCGAATCGGGCGGCAGGGAAGCGTAGGTCTCCCTGATCCGCGACAGGTAGATGCCGTTGTCCGGGCACACGCCGCGGCCCTGGTCTTCGGGGTGGTAGCCGGGAGCCATGACGGTGGAGAGGTGAATCGAGTGTCCTGCCAGGATCCGGCGACAGACACCATCGCTTTCGGCATCAGTCCTGAGCCTGGCGGCCAGCGCCTTCGCGTAGGATGCTCCTTCGAAAATTCCGGGCACCACGAAGATGTCGAGTCTCTTCGTGCCGGCTCCGAGTTCCGCTATTTGTTCGAGGTGACTCATCTCAGGTTTTTCAGTTGTCGCTTCGTGGGGGACTGTAGTTTCCGGGCAGCTGTGACATGAAAAGGATAGCAGGGCGCAGGCCAGGGCCGCTGGCAGCGTAGCCAGCCGGTCATTCGTTTCGATCACGGACATTCACTTTTTACCCATCTTCCGGGTCCCTCTTTTTCGCACGTGGGATATTCTGGTTCCATCGATGATCTTCTCATCGACAGTTTCCGATGGCGTGCCTGGTAGACTGATTTTAATGCCGACCATCGAAAAAAAACCAGCCTGTGTGTTTGTCGCAGGCGACAAAGAGTTGTCAAGATCGGGATGCTCGGGTATTTTCACCACCTGTATATTCCTCCTAGCGCTCCAGCTTTTTTCCTACCAGGACCTGATTAACAGTGAACGCCCAGAACTCTTCGCCTGAACTGGCTGAGAAGGTTACAGCTTCCCGGGAGGGGTTGGATGCCCATGTCCGGGAAACCATCGAGTGGCATTTCAATCCGGACACAGGCTGTCCGTTCTGGCTTGATTATGCCGGAAAGCTTGGTTGGGATCCTCGCAAAGAGATTGTCGCGTTCGACGATCTGAAAAAATTCCCGCTCTTTGAAGATGACTGGCTTCGCGGAGGCCCCGTGCGCCGCTGGCTGCCGAAAGGCTACGAGAAGGAGCCTGCCTTCGTTTTCGAGACAGGGGGGACGACTGGAATTCCCAAGAGCAGGCTGGTGGTCAATGATCACAGGATCGATTACGAGATGTTCAGCGACACCCTTCCCGAGGAGCATTTTCCCAGGGGAGCGAACTGGCTGATGCTCGGACCCTCCGGACCGCGCCGGCTGCGGCTCGCCGTGGAGCACCTCTGCCAGTATCGTGGGGGAATCTGTTTCTGTGTTGATCTCGATCCGCGCTGGGTCATCAAGCTCATTAAGAAGCGGTGGATGGACCAGCTCGAGGCCTATAAGGACCACGTTATCGAGCAGGCGATCACCCTCCTGCAGGCGGGCCATGATATCCAGTGCATGTTCACCACACCGAAACTGCTGGAGGGGCTGGCCTTCGAGCTTGAGCGCAGGGGCACCAGCCTGGAAGAACTCGGAATCAGGGGGATCTTTTCCGGCGGGACCGAGTTTACCCCGCAGTGGACCCGGTTCGCCAGCGAGGAGCTCCTTGGAGATATCTACATGACTCCGACCTACGGCAACACCCTGATGGGGCTGGCCTGTTCGAGGCCGGTGGTCCCGGCGGATGATTACAAGATTGTTTACTACGCCCCCCAGCCTCGGGCGGTAATAGAGGTGGTCTCCTTTGACGACCCGGCCGAGGTTGTTCCGTACGGGGAGACCGGCAGGGTCCGGCTGACTACGCTGACCAGGGAGCTTTTCGTTCCCGGCTTCCTCGAGCGGGATGAGGGCGAGCGGGAGGAGCCGTATGATGACTATCCGTGGGATGGCATCAGCGGGGTGCGTCCTTTCCGTGAATTTGCATCGGCCACGACAGTGGGTGTCTATTGATAGCGGGCCGCTGGCTTCAACAAACGATTGTTTCAATTCAAGGAACCTGAACATTGCTGAATATTCCTATCCTGCGCTGGGGCACTCCCTACGAGAGCCTCGAAAAGGAAGAGATCTTTCACTTCATCACTGGTGAGCCGGTTGCCAAGGTCAGCCAGGCCAACACGGGACTCCTGGCCCGGGACATGCGCAAGGTCGAGAGAGCGCGTGAATGCCTGCGGGAAATCCCCGCGGGCGACCTGATCGAGATGATGAAGAAGGCCGCTGATTTTTATCTCGATGGCTCGCTGCCGATGGGAGATGGCGTGCAGACCCCGGATGATTTTGCCAGGCAGCAATCGTCTACGACAGGGCTTCCGGAGCATATGTGCAAGGCCAACATGAAGAAGAACCACTTCGTGCTGACCAACATGGACAAGATGCTCGACGCCCTGACCAGGGGATTGGATCTTGATATCCTGACACGGGGTTACGGTGTGGAAGACCGCGGCGTGGTTGTCAGCTACCAGGCCCAGACTTCCGCCCTGGGAATGGTTCTTCCCTCCAATTCTCCAGGGGTTCATACCCTCTGGCTTCCTGTCATTCCCATGCAGATCGGCCTGGTTCTCAAACCTGGTCCCCAGGAGCCCTGGACCCCCTATCGCATGGCGGCGGCATTCGCCGAAGCCGGGATTCCTGCCGAAGCGGTCGGGATCTATCCCGGCGGAGCGACGATGGGGGCTGAGGTCGTCAACCAGTGCCAGCGCACCATGATCTTCGGCGGGACGCCGACGGTAGAGGCCTACAAGGGGAATCCCCGCGTGCAGGCCCACGGTCCCGGTTTCAGCAAGGTCATCTTTGGCGATGACATGGTTGATGATTGGGAGCAACACATTGACCTCATCGCTGACAGCGTCTATCTCAACAGCGGCCGCGGCTGCATCAACTGCTCAGGAATCTGGGCCTCGCGTCATACCGAGGAGATTGCCCAGGCCGTAGCCGAGAGGATCGGCCCCATCGAGGTGAAGCCTCCGGAGGATCCGGAATCTCTGTTGGCGGCCTTTACGGTTCCGGGAATGGCCCAGGCTCTCTCGGGTATGATCGATGCGGATCTCAGTGAATCGGGAGTTGAGGACATGACCGCCAAGTTCGGCAGCAGGCTGGAGGAAATGGATCGGTGCGCGTATCTTCGCCCGACAGTCCTTCATTGCGCCTCGCCGGAGAATGCGGCGGCCTCGAAGGAGTATATGTTCCCCTTCTGCACGGTGGTGAAGTGTCCGCAGGAAGACATGATCAACAAGATGGGGCAGACCCTGGTCTGCAGCGCCATCACCGAAGACCAGGCCTTTGCCGACCGGCTGATCACCGCCCGCCATATCGATCGCCTCAATATCGGTCCCATTCCAACGATCAAGCTTGACTGGCTGCAGCCGCACGAGGGCAATATCGTTGAGTTCCTTTTCCGGGCCCGGGCCTTCCAGGTACCGGAGGAGAAGCTCTCTCCTGCCGGCTGATATCTTGGACGAAAAGTTCAAATACACGGTCGGACAGCTTGTCGAGCACCAGCGCTATAGCTACCGGGGAGTGGTGGTGTCGAGGGACTTGAACTGCCAGGCGTCGTCTGAGTGGTATGAGGGTAACCTCACGCAGCCGGAGCGGGAGCAGCCCTGGTACCACGTCCTGGTCCATGGAGGTGATCATTCGACCTACGTTGCCGAGGAAAACCTGCGCGAGGATACGGGGGGGGAGCAGGTCATCCATTCGCTGACGGCGACCTTTTTCATGTATTTTACAGAGGGACGGTATGTTCCACGGGAAGGCGTTAGCTTTCCCGGGACGGGAGCCTGACGCGCCGAGGGCTTTTTTACAGAGCGAGGAGAGCTTCCCGTTCGAGGGATGCCTGTTTTTTCAGCTGCTGGCGGCGGTGATAGGCGGCCTCGTCGGCCAGGGAATCCTTCATTTTCGTCTCCAGATCGACGGCCTCATCCGGGGTCTGCGGCCAGCACTCATCCGCCCATTTGAGCAGTGACTCGATGAAGCCAATCTGGGTTTTGCAGCAGGGCTCAATACTCCGCTGTGATTTCAGATCCATCCTGCCGAGGACATCGAACAGGCTGACGTTCTCGGGATAGAAGATGTCGCCGTTGAGGAATTCTATGCAGCGTTTTTCATATTCCAACGCGGCGGTAGAGTTGTCGGGGCGCTGGCTCGGGTCCCATGGGTTCAGCATGATCTTCGCCACGGCCTGGTCCTCTTCCCTGGCGAGGAAGCGGAGCAGGGTCAGCGCATTGGCCATCGCCGCCGCGCGGGCCGGGTTGGCCGCATGGATGATGACGGGTATTTCACAGAAGCGCTTGCTGATGGCGCTGTTGCCGCCGGGTTCGAAATTTTGAAAGAGCCACTGCAGGATCGCGCAGCCTTGCTGGTGGAGGCCGCCCTGGCCTCCGTCATGGTTGAGAGAATAGTAGACTGAGTGAAGCTCTCCATCTTTGCGGGTGCGCGATGGGTCTTCCGTCCCCTCGAGTCTGCTGGTCTCGTTTTCTACGAAGGAGTGCGCGTAGGGGTAGATGACCGGGTGGACCAGGCTGGTGAATTGCCTCGGGTCCAGGGGGCCGCCCTGTCTCGCCTCATGTTCGTACCAGATTCCTAACCATGCCATGTACACTTCTTCGGAAGAAGTTGGCTTCATCTTGGGAACTTTTAGCCAAGGTAGTCACTGTTTTCCTTACCTCCCATTGACCGGAACGCTGGAGACTAGTATCTTGGTGTTCCCGTAATCTGAACCCTGGCAATCAACAACCCTGGAGATTTTCGGAATGTCCTATCCCAAGCTTTCGATCTTTGCGTTCTTGTTTATCCAGACCAGCCTTCTCTGCGTTCTCGACGCGGCCGACAAGAAGCGCAGCTACACCAATCCGAAAGAGGTGGATGCTGACTACGCGATCCAGGGTGAGTACAGCGGCGAGTTGGGGGCTGATAATGAGAAGTACGGGATGCAGATTATCGCCCGCGGTGCCGGAAAGTTTGACGCCTACAGCTTCTCGGGAGGGTTGCCGGGAGACGGGTTTGACCCCGCGGCCGACGAACGCGCCGGACCCTATAAATTCGCGACAAAGGATGGCGCCATCTCGGCGGAGCACGAGGGGATGAAGGCTGTCGTCAAGGATGGGGCGATTGTCGTTACGGGTTCCAGCGGCGAGGCTCTGGGAACGCTCAAGAGAGTCGACCGAAAGAGCAAGACGCTTGGCAAGAAACCTGAAAAGGGAGCGGCGGTTCTCTTTGATGGAAGCGATACCAAGGGCTGGAAGAACGGTAAGATGACCAAGGAGGGCCATCTTCTCAGAGGGACGGAGTCCCTCAAGAAATTCCAGGACTGCTTCCTGCACATGGAATTCAGGGTTCCTTACGAGCCCTTCGGTCGCGGCCAGGGCCGCGGAAACAGCGGGGTCTATATGCAGAGACGCTACGAGGTTCAGATTATCGATTCCTTTGGTGAGAAAGCATCGCACAACCTCTGCGGCGGCATCTATTCCATCGCGCCTCCGAAGCTGAACATGAGCTATCCGCCGCTTACCTGGCAGACCTACGATATCGAGTTCAAGGCCGCGAAGTATGATGACAAGGGCAAGAAGACCGCTGACGCGACGATGTCCGTCTGGCACAACGGGGTTCTCATACACAAGGACCAGAAGCTTGGCCATCGAACCACTGCGTCGCCTGAGAAAGAGAGCCCGAATCCGGGAGCCGTCTTCTTCCAGAACCACGGTCACGTGGTCGTCTACAAGAACGTCTGGGCCATCGAGAGGTGAGCGACCGTCTGCGTCATCTCGGCCGGACGGTGTTCCCGGGGACGGTTCCTGTCGCATCCGGGGGCCGGGCCTGATGGAATCCGGAGAAGCCATGCCTGACCCGTCAGAGGGCGACATCAACCTTTCTGCCAGGAGGTCGGAATGGGTTGAGAAGAATCTCGACGAGGAAACCCGGAAACTTCTCGCGGAGGATAGCCGCCTTTTTCTGCACCAGTCGCTTTCGACTCCCTGTCTCGATGTCCTGGCCCATTGCGAGGGCGCCTACATCGAGAACCTCCAGGGCCGCCGCCTGCTGGATTTTCACGGCAACAATGTTCACCAGGTCGGCTTCTCGCATCCGAAGGTGATCGAGGCGGTCAAGACGCAGCTGGATGAGCTCTCCTTCTGTACGCGAAGGTATACCAACCTGCCCGCGATTGAGCTTGCGGCGACCCTCTGTGACCTGGCCCCGGGGGATCTTGGCCGGGTTCTTTTCTGCCCCGGGGGAGCGGGCGCGATGGGCATGGCGTTGAAGCTCGCCAGGTGCGCGACCGGCAGGTTCAAGACCATCAGCATGTGGGACTCCTTTCACGGAGCCTCTCTCGACACCATCTCCATCGGCGGCGAGGCCTTCTTTCGCGAAGGCATGGGACCGCTTCTGCCGGGCGCCGAGCATGTCCCGCCGCCTGACTCCTATCGCTGCGTATGGGACTGCGCGGGAGAGTGCAATCTGAAATGCGCTGACTATATCGATTATGTCCTGGAGAAGGAGGGAGACGTAGCCGCCGTGATCGCCGAGACCGTGCGCAGCACACCCTTCATCCCTCCGCCGGATTACTGGCAGAGGGTACGCGCTGCGTGCGACCGGCATGGGGCCCTTCTGATCCTTGATGAAATCCCCCATTGTCTTGGCCGCACGGGCCGGATGTTTACCTGTGAGCACTATGGGGTGGTGCCCGATATGGTCGTGATCGGCAAAGGTCTTGGCGGCGGAATCTTTCCTTTCGCCGCTCTTATTGCCCGTGAGGAGCTCAACCTTGCGGCGGATAAGGCCCTGGGGCATTACACGCATGAGAAGAGTCCTGTAGCCTGCGCGGCAGCCCTGGCGACGCTGGAGGTGATCAGGGAGGAGAACCTGCTCGAAAACGCTGAGCGGGTCGGTCAATTCGCTCTTGAGAAACTTCGGGATCTGCAGCGGCGTCATTCCCTGGTGGGGGATGTTCGCGGACTCGGGCTCCTGCTGGGGGTTGAGCTCGTCCGGGACCGCCAGAGCCTGGAGAGAGCGACCGAAGAGGCCGAGGAGGTCATGTACCAGGCTCTCGCCCGCGGTCTCAGCTTCAAGCTCACCATGGGCAACATCATCACGCTTACTCCATCGCTGACGGTTACCGAGGAGGAGGTGACGGAAGCCGTGGGCATTCTCGATGAGTGCCTGGAGCTGGTCGGCTGAGAGGCCGCCCGGGCTATTTTTTTGAGCGGAACTTGACGTTAAAGAAACCCGAGGCCGTACCGCCGGAGGTCAGGTGGATGGAGAACTGGAGCTCTCCGCTGGCCGGGGCGCGCCCGGTGGATTTTGTTCCGGCCAGCTGCCAGGCCTGCTTTCCAACACGCCATTGAAGCGAACCCATGCTGCGGGAGTTCCAGCTGTGGTTGGATAACCCCACGGGACCGAAGCTGCGGCCCTGCCAGATGACTGTTCCGCTGGACTCGAGGCTGAATTTCTGACCTTTGCGTAGCTTGTAGCCCGTAGACAGGTGCCGGTTGGAGCTCTCGATGTTGCTTGACTTCACCTTCCAGGTCTTCGAGGTGGCCAGCTCTCCCCAGGCGATGTAGACCATGTCGGTGCTGGGGATTTCAAGCTTGATGGAGCCCCTGGTGATATGGAAGGTGCCGATCTCGATGGTGCCCCTGATGGTGAAGCGCTGGGTGGTGATTTCGTCTTCAGTCTCCAGGTAGATGTCGTTGATCGTTTCGATACCCCTGATGAGTCCTGAAAGTTGCTTGCGGATGGTTTCGTCCTCTTCGAGACCGCGCAGGGTAAGAAGGGACCGGTAGCAGGCCGGTCCGATTTCGCGGAGGTCATCGAGCGCTTCGGGATCTTTTTTTCGCAGGCGTTCGAAGGCTTTGTCAAGCGTCTCGCGGCCTTCCTGGGATAGCCGCGGGCTGAATCGTACCCGGCGGATCTCCTTGAACGGGACCGTGAGTTTGCCGTAGCTGGTTAGTATGGAGAGCTCCTCCTCCTCAAGCTTTCCAATGAGGACCTGTCCGCCGGTCAGGCCAAAGGTCGGGGTCTCGTTTTTAGCCGCGCTCTCCTGGGACTCGCAGGGCGAGGGACGGCCAGTGACTGCGCAGAAGGCCAACAGCGGGAGCAGGACCTGGATGGCCTGTTTCACTATGCCTGCCTGGGAACGCATCGTTTCAATAGTCGAAGGTGAGCTTGTAGATTTCCTCATTGTCCTCGAGAGACAGGATCTTTTCCCGCTGATCTTTCAGGAAGGCGGTCACCCTTGATAGAACCTTGAGATATTCGTCCTGCTTCTGATCGGGCCCGAGGATCATGACAAGGATATGCACGGGTTGCTCATCGAGAGAATCGAACGGAACGCCATCTTTGTGGATTGCCAGCCCGACGATGAAGTCATCGATGATGTTGAGCTTGGCGTGGGGGATCGCCAGCCCAAGTCCGAAACCGGTAGACAGGAGATGCTCCCTGTCCATGATGGCCTCAAAGATTGAATCTTCGTTTCCGAGAGATTCCGATTCAGAGAGACATTTTACAAGGCTGCGAAGGCAGTCGTCTTTGTTGTCTTCATCTATCCGCGTGATTCGGCCGGGGGATATGAGTCGTGAGAGGGATTTCATTTTTTTCTTTTCCGGTCGTGTTGCTGCCGTGGGTTGCGGTGCCTGATCGCACTGGTCTCAGTCACCAACGTAGCGACTATACAGGCTACGAGCTTTACTGGCATCCGTCAATCCGTCGAAAATGGCACGCTGGTCATCGAAGAGTGTCATGACGAAATCTTCCGTGGTCAGTCTCAGGTACCTGGGATGGCATTCGACTTTGCCAGCGGATTCCAGCCTGCGGGCGAGAGCCTGCAGGTCAATGTCGTTTGGCGTTCTGGGGTGTACCTGCACCGCCTCGCGGCCGCAGAGGCTCTCGCTGTTGAGCTGGCCTTTGCCGTCGAGGAAATCAAAGCTCCCGCGGCTACAGACCCGGCACTCGGGGTCCGATTCGATGCGAGATTCCTTCCAGTCCATCTTCCATGCATCGAGTCTGAACAGGCGTCCGCGGAAGAGGTCGGGATCTTCTCCAGTAAGGCTCCTGATGGCCATCGAGGCCTGGATGCTGCTGACCATGGCTACCGCGGGGCCGAGCACGCCTGCTGTGTCGCAGGTCTGCAGCGTCCCGGGCGGGGGAGGTTCCCCCATATAGCAGCGCAGACAGGGGCCGTCTCGGCCGCTGAGGAAGAGCGCGTGTCCGCGGGTCTCGATCGCTCCTCCGTAGATCCAGGGAATTGAGAGCTTCCAGCTCAGGTCGTTGATCAGGAAGCGGGTGGGGATGTTGTCCGAAGCGTCGATGATCAGATCAACGTCCCGGGCCAGTTTTTCGGCATTGAAAAACTGGAACTCGGTAGGTTCGGCGACGATCGTGATGGCGGAGTTGGCCTTCTCCAGGTGCTTTTTCAGCGCGAGCGCCTTGGGGGTTCCGTTGCGGACATCTTCTTCGGTGAATCCGATCTGGCGCTGGAGGTTGGACCAGTCGACAAAGTCCCGGTCCACGAGCCGTAGCTCTCCGATACCGCCGCGCGCGAGGTATTCGGCGCTGTGGGTTCCCAGCGCGCCGCAGCCGACGATCAGAACCTTTGAATGGCTGAGCCGTTTCTGTCCGTCCTTGCCGATCGCCTCTAGGATGTGGTGGCGGTTGTAGCGTTCTTCCGTTCCTGACATTACGAATTTTTAGTCTCTTCCCGATGCGATTTCCAACAGATATCCTGATCGGAGCGTAATACCTTATGACCTGGGGATTGCCCTTGAGCCTTTTGAGCGACATGATAAGCCCCTGCGCAATACAAATGCCTGTCCCAGAGCTGGAGAAACCCGAATGTCGTTGAAAGATCGTGTCGCCATCATTACCGGAGCCGCCCGGGGAATTGGCAGAGCTTGCGCTGAGAGGTTTCTTGCCGACGATGTCGCTGGAGTGGTCCTGGCTGATATCGATTCGACAGCGGCCTCATCCGCCGCCGTTGAGCTGGACCCCGGAGGCGGGCGGGTGCTGGCCGTTCCTGTCGATCTGACCTGCAGGGCCGAGGTCGACGCGATGGTCGAGAAAACGGTGAGCAAGTTTGGCCGAGTGGACATCCTGGTGAACAACGCCGGCATCGCCGGTCCAAAGGGAGCGCTGGAGGAACAGACGGAGGATGAGCTTGACCGGATTTTTGCCGTCAACGTCAAGGGACCCTGGTTCGCCTGTGCCGCTGCCCATTCACATTTCCTGGAGAACGGCTACGGTCGTATCGTCAATATCGCTTCCATCGCAGGGAAGGAAGGCAATCCCGGCCTGGTGCCTTATTCCATGTCCAAGGCTGCCCTCATCGGTATGACCAAGGCTTATGCCAAGGAGGTCGCTACCCTGGGAATCCTGGTCAACTCGGTAGCTCCAGCCGTTATCGAAACCGAGATCCTGGCCCAGGTGTCTGATGAGGTGAAGGAATACATGATCTCCAAGATCCCAATGGGACGGGTGGGGCAGCCTGAAGAGGTGGCCGAGCTGGTTCTCTTCCTCTCATCCGAGCAATGCAGCTTCTCGACGGGTTTCTGCTACGATATCTCAGGCGGCCGGGCTACCTATTGACCGGGACACGGTTTTTTCTGCAACCTGCATGCCTGTGACGGTATGATTACTGCAATTGGACACAGGAGAGCTATTCTCAGGGTTTCCTGGCAACAGGGTAACAATGGCTCCAGGCGTGTCTCGTCCTGAGGGGTTTAATTGAACAAGGGGCTTTGCTCATGAACGGACCTGGCTTATCTCGCTGTCTCCTGGTTGCTTTTGGCTGCCTGTTCTGTCTGCCGGTATCCGGAGATGACTCAAAAGATGCCCTCAAAGGGGTTCTGAAGGCCTTGAGGTCTGGAGATGCCGAGAAGCTCGAGGTTTCCCTCGAGGAGATTATCAAGGTCGGCGGTGAAAAATCTATCAGCGGCCTTCTGAAATACGCCACAACGGTTCCCGCCAGTTCCCAGACGGTTTACTGGAGCCTGCTCGAGGGTATCTCCAGCTTTGTAGACAAGCCGGCGCTCGAGGAACTGGGCGAATACATCTTCAAGAACAAGTCCAGGGCGATCGCTCGCGATCTGCTTCACGCTCTGCAGACCAGCAGGTCCCGCAATGTCGTCTACGCGCTCACCCCGATCATCAGGAAGGGACCTGAGTCTCTTCGTCTCAAGGCCATCAAGAAGCTCGCCAGGGTCAGGAGTCCCGAGGCTGTAGATGTTCTTGTCGAAGTGGTCAAGGGCGAGGAGAAAAAATCACGCGAGGAGGCGAGCGAGGTGATGATCGCCGCGGTAGGGGGACTCACGATGATCACCAACCAGCAATTCGGTACCAGCGCGGTGAACTGGGAGGGTTGGTGGAACCAGAACAAGAACAAGCCCCTTCGGGTCAACTCGGCGGCCGACGGAGACTCAAATACGGGGACGGTCGTCGACCATCTCTCCGGCCTGAGAAAGAAGGGATTTGTCGGCCTGGAGAAGGCGCCCAAGAAGGGCATCGTGGTGATCAGCGCGGTCTTTGAGAAGGTTTTTGGAAAGAAGACCAAGCGGGATCTCAACAATGATCATATGGAGGAGGTTCTTCGGCGGATGGGGATTCCTCACACGGTGGTGCACAGGGAAGATTTTGATAAATTCGATCTCCGAGAGACCGGGGCGATCCTGATCAACTGCGCCCAGATGAACAAGTTCTGCATCTGTCCTACGTGCAAGCCCGGCGGCAATAAAAACAACCGCCTGTATCGCTGTACAGGCTGTGACAAGCACACTATTTTCAATCCGGCTCTCACGGCTGAATCCGTCGAGAGACTCAAGAAATTCGTCCTCGCCGGCGGCTACCTCTTCAGTGAGGATTGGATCGTCA
>Ga0207987_1000046_pt1 | contig 46528 bp, 74 predicted proteins | sample ETNtaG_19_FD_185768 | JGI IMG/M metagenome (GOLD analysis project Ga0207987, IMG submission 185768) | Marine microbial and viral communities from oxygen minimum zone, Eastern Pacific Ocean - ETNP201302PF86A (SPAdes) (version 2) | ecosystem: Environmental > Aquatic > Marine > Oceanic ...
CCCGCATACTGATTGACGACAGTCCGAAGACGCCCGATGAAGAGACGGTAACCGTCACAGTGCGCAAAGACCTTCTCGAAAAGCTGGCAGCAGCCATGGGAATGACGCTATAAAGCCACCCGCTCCAGCTGAGCCCTTCGGAAAGCCAAATCCCCACCCGAGCCATAACGCTCCCTGCCCAAGGCGTGACCTAGAAAGTCACGCCTTAGTCGTTCGTCGATACTGGCTTCGAGCATGCGGTCTTCGAAGCTATGGCGCAGACAGTAGAGCGAATGCTTCTCCGTCTCCATCAGATCATTCTCCCGCAGATACTTGTTGATCGTCGCGCTTACGGTAGACGAGCGATCAAAGTACCGCGGGAAGCCCTGTGGGAACGCCCTCAGAGCGTCTAAGGACACGCCCGTGAGGGGTATGACCCTTTCAGCGCTGGATGTCTTCACAGCCCGCTTAAATTCACCCTCTGAGCGCGCCTTAATCTCGATGAAGGGGACTTTCCCGCCCAAGTGAATGTCTTCCGCAATCAACGCACCCGCTTCGCTGGGTCGAACCCCTGTGTTGATCATCAGATGCACGACAGCCCGCGCTTCGGAGTTCAGGCCCGACAGGTGATTGCCCTTGATCAAGGTGCGCTTGATCCACTCCGTAGAGAAGGGCTTGCGCACGCCATCTTTCGCGCCTTTGAAGGCCCAGCCTGAAAGCGGCAGATCAAGATCGAGGCGTTTCATCTGATTGACCCTGCGCAGCACGGTCCCGAGGTTCTTCATCTCCTTGTTCGCGGTGCCCGGAAGAATGTGCCCCTCCTGAATGCGCTGACCGTAGAACTCCCGCAGCTCCAGCATGTGATCTGCCGACATGTGTTGAAGCTCGATGTCGCCAGCGACCTCAATGAAGCCTTTGAAAGCGCGCTTGAAGTTGTTGTGGCGCACCCTGAGCTGATTGCGGGATCGGTTGTTATCCTCTTCTCGGGTGAGTTCAAAGAAGATCTCCAGGGCCTCGCTCATGCGAATGCCGGGCTTCTTGATGGCGCCGAGAAACGCCCGCGTGCGCCTTGGGTCCATCTCGCCTTCAGTGTTCAAGGTTTTGGTGAACCGCTCGTAGATGTCCTTCAGCGGAAGCTGAGCAACCTCATCAGCGTGAAGAAACTGCATCCCAGCCGCGGCCGCCAGCTCCTGCGCTGCCTCATAGCGCACCTTGGCAACATCCGTCTCTCCACGCACCATCGCCTCCCACATGCCGATCTGCTGTTGCCAGACCTGGGCGGCTTTGATGTTGGCGACTTCGAGACTGTCCGTCTTGAGACTGATCTTGATTTCCCGACGCTCCTCGACCTCGGCATACCGCTTGGGCACCCGGCGACGGAGCATATAGGTTTTGTTGCGCATGAAGATTGGCATTGATTCCCTCTCGATGGCAATTTGCCAGAGAAAGAACTGCCGGGGAACCCACGAGAAGATCGTGTGTACCTAATTGTGTACCAAAATGTGTACCAAATGGACACAGGGTCCGAAGTGCAAAAGGCTGCTATGACCTGTTTATTAAGTCTTTTCAGTATCTTGCAGGAGAAGCAGACAAAGACATGTGGCAGCCCGTAGGGGAATCTACGCCAACATGTACGGGCTGCTAACCAGTTGTTTTTAGTAGGTATTCAGCTCTTGCATTTGTTCCTGTGTCCCGTTTTGTGTACCAAAATGTGTACCAGAAATGACGGTCACGGCGGGGTAATTAGGCCACTATAGCGGCAGCTGCCGCGACCGACGAGTCAGCCGCGGCACAAGTCATGCTACGCGACCCTTTCACAAAGCTCTCGTCCTTGGACGCACGATGCTGACGGATCAGCTCTCGCTCTTCCTCGTTGAGGCTCTCTGTTTCAAAGTTCCTCATGAGAACTTCCCAGACTTCCGGGTAGTAGTCTTGCATAACCACACGGAGCATGTGTTTCTCGTCTACGCCACAAGCTTTGGCTAAAACGGGAATCTTGTTGATTGGAACTTTGGTAATGCCGGTTTTCATCATGCTGATCACGTTGGGCTTGTCGTAGCCCGCCATAGTGGCGATCTCACGCTGTGTCAGCGGTGACATTTCGATGGCGCGGGAGATATACTCATGCGCTGTCACATTCTTTGCCATCTGCTTCTCCTGTTCGTTTCGGTCGTAAGCTACATTCGCATGTTAGCAGGCAGAACATCTAAAACTCGTTACCTTCGGATGTTGCGCGTTTTTACGCTATAGCCTTTTAGTCATATCGTCAAAGTAAGTTGCTGTGATCGGCGGATGTTTCACCCCTCTGTTACATAAGCAAGATTTGAGCCTGATGCATTTTGATCTTGCTCTGCCACAAAGCTGTTGCGATGTTGTTGCAAGTCAATACTGAGTGAGGGACTATGAACAGGATCGACATCACCCGGGCCGCAATCGTCAAAGTGACGCAGATGCTGGCAGGGCAGAATGTGAAGGTGACGCAGCGCGGGGATCAGGCGTTCGTGCTTTGGAATAAGAAGACCCATGAGGTCGAGCGCGTAAACATTCCCCATCTGCCCGACAATGCGTCTGAGGAGCTGCTCGATGCTGTGCAGGGCTTCCTCGATCACGAGGTCGCGCATGTGCTTTTCACAGACCCCAAAGCACGGGTGGATGACAAAGAGCCCAACGCCAAGAAGATCGACAAGATCCACAACATCGTCGAAGACTGTTGGATCGAGCCGAAGATGGTCGAGGCCTATCGCGGGTCGGCTGTAAACCTGTCGAGCGTGCGGCGTGTTGTCTTTCAAAAGCGCATCGGGGAGAAGGTTGCACAGCACCTGCTTATGCGGGGCGGCAGAATGTCTGAGGCCGAAGCTGTGGGGCTGTTGCTTGTGCCGATGATGCGCGCCCTGGCGGGGCATGAGGAATGCATCGAGTTCATGGACGAGGGTGACAAGTGGCAGTTCTTCCCGACGATCTTGCCGCAGCTCAAGCCCTATTACGGCGATGCAGTCGCAGCCTGCGAAAACAGCTATGACACCCTAACACTGGCGCGCCGCGTTTTCGACGAAATCACGGAGACATCAAGCATGCCCGAGCCTGAAGATCAGGATGAAGGCGAAGGCGCCTCTGATCCCGATCCCGATGCTGATCAAGAAGGCGAGGGCGAAGGCGGCGACGAAGAGGGCGAGGGCGAAGGTAAAGACAGCGACGGTGAAGATGCAGACGGCGACGACAGCGACGGCGAAGGCAAAGGTAAGGGCAAAGGCGAAGAGAGCGAGGGCGACGAGGGCAAGGGTAAAGGCAAAGCTGAGCTAGGCCCGGGCGAAGAGCGTGACAAAGGCGCAGCTGACAAAATCAAGGATGCCCTTGATGACGTTGATGATTTTGAGGACATCGCCAAAGAAGAGATCGAAGGTGAACTCAAGAAGGACATTCGCGATGCTGATGGCTGGGCCATCTTCACGAGCGACTTCGATCGCGTGGAAAAGTATCAGGTTTCATCGCGCTTCACCCCAGTATGGCTGAGCGATCTGCAAAACAGTGTCGGCACTCAGATCGGCCCAATGCAGAAGTCGCTGGAGCGTATGCTGATGGCTCAGAAGCGCTCGCACTATGAGCCTGGGCGCAAGACGGGTCGCCTGAACCCTTCGGCACTTCATCGCCTGGGAACGGGGGATGGTCGCGTCTTCCGCAAGAAGCATACCACCCGCATGAAGAACACCGCCGTACAGCTCGTGGTCGACTGCTCAGGGTCGATGGTCTACGCCGGGGGCGGGCAGCGTCTCAAGCTTGCCTTCGAGAGCGCCTACGGGCTTGCTATGACCCTGGAGCGCTGCCGCATCCCCGTGCAGGTCTCGGGGTACACCACCTATGACATTCCCTCCGAGATGAAGAAGGAAATGAAAGAGGCAGAGCAACGCCTCGGGATCAGATACATTGGGCAGTATGACGTGAACCTGATGCTGCTGTTCAAGACATGGCAGGAGCGCATGAACTCCCAGGTCACAAGCCGCTTTGCCGACATGCGCCACGACCCGAATGGTCTCGTTGCGGAGAATATCGATCCTATCGCAATCGAATGGGCGGCGCGCGATCTGATGCGACGGCAAGAAGAGCGCAAGGTGATGATGGTTCTGTCTGACGGATTCCCTGCCTTCAAGGGTGGCAATATCTACCCTGCCCATACCCGTCTGAAGGAGGTCGTGAAGGAATGCGAGCGCGCCGGGATTGAGACTGTCGGGATCGGCATTCAGACGAACGTAGGCGATTTCTACCCCAAGAACACGGTAGTCCGCGATGTTGAAAGCCTTGGGAGTACGATGATGCAGGAGATGCGCAAGATACTCCTGCGCTGATCTTTTACAAACCTAGAGACAAGTCAGCTTTGACTTACCTATTACTCCCCTCTATCAAGGGGGCAGGGAAACGAGAGAGTGAAAGAACGCAATGACCATTAAATGTGCAATCTGCGACGAAGAGACCCATGTGATCAAACGTCACTTAGAGGAAAGTCACCCCGACATTAGCGTCGAGGAGTATGTCGCGAAGTACCCCAATGAGCCTCTTCTGAGCCCAAGAGCGCAAGAGGTTCTGGAAGAAAAGAAGAAGGAACGCGAAAAAGCGGTTCAAAGATCTTTGTTGGCTGATGTTAAGCCTCTTTCTGCAAAGAAACTGGCATTTCACGAAACATTCCAAATCCCCAAAGACACTCCCGGTGCTTTGTCGAGCGTTGGGTCAAAGCCGATCCCAATTGCTGTTTATGAGCAGGCGCCCGAGGGGTATGAAGACCTCATTCCAGATATTGATCCGGGCTATATCTTTCACGTCGATAGCCTAAAAACTTTGCTGATCGGGCTGGAAAACAACATTCCCACCTATCTCGTCGGACATGCTGGCACGGGTAAGTCGTCTTTGGTCGAACAAGCATCTGCTTTCACCAAACGCGCATGCCTGCGCATTCAGCACACGGTCAACACCGAAGAAGCCCACATCCTCGGGCAGTACACTGCCCCCAACGGCAAGACAGTGTGGGAGCCGGGGCCCTTGCAGTTGGCGATGAAGTTCGGGCTGACCTATCTCGCCGACGAATACGATCGGGGCATGCCGCAGGTGCTGTCTGTGTATCAGCCTGTGCTTGAAGGCAAAGCGCTCGTCACCAAAGAAGCCCCGCCCGAATGGCGCATCATCAAGCCGCACCCTGACTTCCGCTTCGTTGCAACAGGCAACACCAACGGGTCGGGCGACGAGACGGGCCTGTATCCTTCGACAGCGATTCAGGACTACGCCAACTTCGAGCGCTTCAACCTGATGATCGAAATCGACTGGATGCCCGAGAAGCAAGAGATTGCGGTTGTGGCAGCTCAGGCGAAGATCCGTAAGGAGTTCGCTGAGAAGCTTGTGGTCTTTGCCCGCAAGATCAGGGAGCAGGTCGCATCGGGGCAGATGAACTCACCAATCTCCCCTCGGGCTTTGATCGCCGCGGGCAAGATCGGCTTCAAGATGGGGTCTTTCCAGAAGGGCATTGCTTTCGCCTATCTCAATCGTCTCAACAGCGTCGATAAAGAGGCGGGTTCGAAGGTTGCACAGCGCATCTTCTCGGACTGAGGTCGTGATGTATCAGATCGCCGACTATGAAAAGATGATCTACAAGATGGCGCACCGTGCAGGGCGCCGTCTTACCGCCGCAGGGATCAGCATCGACATCGAGGAGATAGCTCAAGAGGGCCGTCTCATCTTCTCTCGGGCCACTCAGAAGTACGACCCCAACAAAGCCGCCAAGTTCTCGACCTATCTCTATGGGGCCTTGAACAACAGTCTGAACCGCTTTTGCGACCAGCAAAGCGATGCCCATGTGCCGGGCGTCTCACTGACCGACACAATGGGTGATGACGGGTCATCCTACAGCGATGTCATCGCCGACGAGAATGCCAAAGACCCCGTGGCCCTGATCGAAGCGCGAGAGCAGGCGATGGAGAACCTCAAGTGCTTCGACATCGAGGCCCGCAGGGTGCTGGTTGCCCTGATGGCCCCGAGCGAGGCGCTGCGCAATGAAGTGAAGCGCATGCAGGCATTCAAGCAAGAGGCTGCGCGCCGCGGGTACGCTGCCCCGCGCGTCACCTTCGGGGTCGAGGCGATCATGATGGTCATGGGCTACGACGACGACACAAAGCGCAAGGTGCGCAAGGACATCAAGACATTCATGGCAGAGCAATGACAAACACCGCAAAGCTATCAACAGCCCCCGGATGCATCGGAAGCCCGACAATGCGTGCAATGGAGCATCCCATGTGCACCACATGCGTTTTCCGCACAGCTTGCGCCAAGCTAACAGGTTACTACCAAAAGCAGCTGGTCGAAGTGGTGGGTGAAAACGGCATCCACAAACCCGCCCGGAAGCGTGACATTTCACCCACGGATCAGATCGCCCCGAGGATCAGCGGGGAAGAACTTTCGGAGAAAACGACTTTATTTCTCAAGGACTTGCAGTCTCTAGGGTATAATAAGAAAGAGCTTAATGATCTTCTAAAGACTAAGGGGCGCGGAGGCACTGAGAGTAGGAAGTTCCCGTGGCTTTTACCTGCGATCAAGGAGATCAGCTCGGGGTGTACGACAGCCGACATTCGTAAGGTGATCAACGCTCACGGCATCAAGGGAACGATGGCTGCATCCCGGGCCTCACAGTTCATCAAAGTGCTCTGCCACTACGGGCTGGTGCGGGATGACGAGGCGACATCGAAATACGTTCCGACGACAGGAGAAATCACATGAAGCTAGCTGCGGACATCAAGACCCATTTCAGTGTCGGGGAGGCGTTGCTAACCCCCGAGGAGGGTGCCGAGCTTTGCGCCCAAGCGGGATATGAGGCGGCCGCCATCGTCGATACGATGACAATCTCGGCAATGCCTGACTTCACGAAGGCATGCGACAAGAACGGGATCAAGCCGATCATCGGGGTACGCCTCAAGATCGTCCCCACGCTTGAGCAGGAGAAGAAGCAACCCACCTGCTATCCCGTCCTCTACATTCTGAGCAGCGAGGGCTTCAAGGTCGTCACGAAGCTCTTGTCGCTGGCGAATGACGAGGAGCATTTCTACTACGTCCCGCGCCTGACTTGGGATGATGTGATCAACGCCCTAGAGGGCGCTGAAGGACATGTCGCATTCGCGACAGGGGCGCTCTACAGTGCGCTCCGCGACCCTGACATTGGGGCAGTATTAGCCCGCGTTGCAAACGCGCTAGGGCGCGCGCATACATACATCTCCGTCACGCCCTGTCACTCTGCGGTATGGGATCGTCAGGCAGTCGAGGGCTATGAATGGGCGGCGAAGTACAATCTACCCATCCTGCTCAAGCGCCCCATGATCTTCGCCGAGAGTGATCAATGGGATCGTCTCGGCACGATGGGGGCGATTGCGACCAACAAGAAACACACAGGCTCGTTCTCTGCATGGGTGAAGGACTATCACCCCGAACCCGCAGGCACGCTGATGGGTGATGCGGTCAAGCAATTCAAGCGCCTGCAAAGTCTCTATGGCATGACAGCGGGTGGTGATCTGCTGAAGGCAGCGACAGGCAATTGGGCGACGCTCTGCGATGCGGTGACGTTCAAATGGTCAAAGCTCGATGTCTCACTGCCCCGCATGGCGGAAGACGAGAATGAAGCCCTCAAGAAGGCAGCTGTGGAAGGGCTGCGCATGCGCTTCGAGACAGGCACCTTCGGCAACAAGCAAGCGACATCGGCGAAAGACTACGCAGAGCGCCTGAAGTATGAGCTGGGCGTCGTCATGGAGATGGGCTTTGCCAACTACTTCCTGCTCGTGCGCGAGATCACCAGCTACTGCAAGGAAGTGGGCATCATGGTCGGGCCGGGGCGGGGCTCTGTCGGCGGGTCGCTGCTGTCTTATGTGCTGGGCATCACAGATGTGGACCCGCTGCGCTTCGATCTGATCTTCGAGCGCTTCCTGAACCCTGAACGGATCGACCTTCCCGATATCGACCTCGACTTCATGTCAACACGCCGGCACGAGGTGCTCGAAGAGCTGGTGCGTCGCTACGGGCAAGACCACGTTGCGAACATCTCCAACTATACCTCGCTGCAATCGCGGGCCGCCATTCAAGACGTGGCGCGTATCCTCGATCTGCCCATGCAGTACCGCGGCGTCTCGAAAACGATCCCCGAAGAGCAGGGCACGGCTGTGCCGCTTGAGCGGGCAATCGAGGAGATCCAAGAGGTCAAAGACTTCGCGAAGGACAACCCTCGGGCCTGGGAGCTTGCCTGTGCGCTTGAAGGGCGCATGCGGTCCCTATCGAAACACGCCGCGGGCGTTGTTGTGGCGGGCGAGCCTTTGATCAATCGTGCCGTTGTCGAGCGACGCTCAGGCGAGCCCACGGTCAATTGGGATAAGCGCGTCGTCGAGGATATGGGCCTCATCAAGATCGACATCTTGGGCCTATCGACACTCGACCTCATTCAATACGCCTTGAACAAGATCAGGGCGCGAGGGCGAGAGGTGCCTGATCTGACGAACATTCCACTGGACGATGCGACAGTGCTGGAGAACTTCGGCAAGGGTAAGACTGTCGGCGTGTTCCAGTTTGAATCGGGCGGGATGCAAAAGCTGCTGAAAAGCATGGCGCAGCTCGACCCGCTGACCTTCGATGATCTTGCCGCTGCAACAGCCCTCTACCGCCCGGGGCCGATGGAGTCGGGTCTGATGGATGAGTATGTGCAGATTAAGCAAGGTTCGATGCGCCCACACTATGACCACCCCTCGATGCGCCCGGCGCTAGAGGAGACGATGGGCGTCATGGTCTATCAGGAGCAAGTCATGCGCGTCTCGCGTGACCTTGCGGGCTTCACAGGCCCAGAAGCTGACCACCTGCGTAAAGCGATTGGTAAGAAAGACCGCGAGAAGATGGCGACGATGGGCGATCAGTTCATTCAAGGCGCTGTCAAAGCAGGCATGATCGAGAATGACGCGAAGGAGCTATGGGACAAGATCGTCCTCTTCGCGGGCTACTCCTTCAACAAGTCGCACTCGGTCGAATACTCGCTGATCTCCTATCAGACGATGTGGCTCAAGACCTACTTCCCGCTGGAGTTCTATGCAGCCGCCATGACGATCGCCAAGAGCGACAAGATGCCAAGTCTGCTGCGCGATGCGCAAAAGTCAGGCATCATCGTTGCCCCGCCTGATGTGAACGTCTCGACAGCCGAGTTTGAGATTGCCGATGAAGGCACGTTGGTCGCGCCCCTGTCGGCACTCAAAGGGCTGTCTGAGAAGGGGACCAATCTGATCATCGAGGAGCGCAAGAAGGGGCCGTACAAGAGCATTGAGGACTTCACTGCCCGTCTGCCTGCGCGCAACGTCAACAAGACTGTGCGGGGCAATCTGGAGCTTGTGGGGGCATTCGCCAACATCGACAAGGAAAGCCCCGCAGCGACAGACATTCGACGCCGTGAAGATCAGCTGGTGCTCATGCCCGATGTCATGCTCGGCGGGACAGTCGTGACGCGCGACATTCCCAAAGACAAGAGCACAAAGGAGCTGTTGCTGGGCGTTCTCAACGACCCTGAGATACGCTCCAAGCCCGCTTTTGAGGGCAAGCCCTTCGTTGCCCCGCGCATGGGCAGAGCGCCCAAGTTCATGGCGGTCTTCGATGGCCCCACAGCGTCTGACCTCAAAAGCAAGAAGGGCCAGTTCACATCAGGCAATGCCTTCGAGACCCTTGCGGAGATCTTGGAAGCCCACGGGCTGTCCGTGCAAGACGGCTATTGGACGGGTCTGAACAAGGTGCCCAAGGAGGGTGACGAGAAGTTCTACACGGGCGCGCAGATCGCCGCGAACAGCCTCATTCTCAAGAAGGAGATGATCTTGCTCAAGCCCCAGGTGATCTTGACGCTCGGGACTGCGGCGATGCGCTTCTTTGACCCCAAGATCAAAGGCGGCTGCCAGGACAACGCGGGCAAAATCTCCTACGTCAAGGAGACGGAACCCGGCGCCGGGAATGACTACAACCTCGTGATCGGGATTACGCCTGGTATGCTGTACTTCGACCCATCACGGGCTGAGCTGCTGGAAGCAGCTGTCGGAACAGTCGCTGAGATGGTGCTGTAAACAAGCTGTGGCAGCACGTCTCATTTGTGTTGCCACAACAGTCAGTGTTGACTAATAAAGAACCCCCAGACAAAGGAGAACAGGATGGGTGAGAAACTGGAAGTGAAACGCTTCGTAGAGCCGGAGCAGCTGCGCGACGACACCACCTTCACAGAGGCGGGTCTCAACGAGGCGATGCTCGAACAGGCGTCTTTGGTTGCATACTACGGCACGCTTGCGGGCGAGGCACAGTACCAGCTCGATCGGTTCAAGCAACTGCTCGACATCAAAGAGGCCCAGCTGGCCCGAGACATTCGCGACGAGGCGGAGTTCGAAGGCAAGAAGCTGACCGAAAAGCAGCTGGAGCAGAAGCTTACGCTGAACATGGACATCATTGGGCATCGCAAGGCGGTCAATGAATCCAAGCAGGTCTATGAGGTCATTCGCAATGCGCTTGAAGCCCTGCGTCAGCGTAAGGACATGATCATTCAGATCGGCGTGCGGCACCGCACTGAGCTGGAAACCCAAGGTCGCATCACCATGGGTGAAGATCGTCAGAAGCAACGCGATGCCGAAGGCAAGGCCCGGGTCAAAGACGTAACGAGTGGCTTGTCGTCCTGATATAAATAAGTCAGGACTTAGTTACTTTTCCCGTGAAGGATGTGACTCATCCTGATATAATGGGTGGGTCACTGGGGCACTGCTGAAAATAGCGACAGCCCTAAACAAAGAAACGCCGAGAAGCGAAGGAACGCAAAATGGCTACCAAACTCGAAGACATCATCAAGAAGACCAAAGAACGCGCGAACAAGGACTTCAAAGACCGCCCCGTGCGCCCGCCAGAGGGCAAGTCGATCTGGCGCATCCTGCCGGGCTGGAACTCCAAAGACCCGATGGTCTTCTTCCACGCTTTTGGGCAGCATTACATCAAGAACACCGAAGGCAAGATCCGTGCAGTCATCGGCTGTAACGATCGCACCTATGACAAATCCTGCGAAATCTGCGATATGATCAGCGACGCCATCAAGTCGGCGCCGGATGATGAAACCCGCAAGGCGATCAAAGACATGCAGGGCGGGCAGACGTACCTTGTGAACGCTGTTCAGGTGGACAAAGACAAGACCAAGCCCGTCTTGCTCCAGTTCTCCAAGAAGCTCTTCGAAGGCTCGCTGATGGACGCGCTGTCTGAATACGGTGCTGAGATGCTCGACCTCAAAGAAGGCAACGACATCATCATCACCCGTGAAGGCAAGGGGCTTGATACCAAGTACACCCTGACCGTTCGTTCGCAGGCGAAATCGACACCCATCGACGACTCCGTGTTCTCGCAGGTCATCGACCTGGACGAATACGTCAAGGACGACATGGAATCTCAGAAGCAGAAGGCGATCGAAGCCATCGGCGGGCATTTGGGCGAACTGCCCAGCGTCACAGGCGGCTACGGCGGCCCCGGTACTTCGGGTGCGTTGGAAGACAAGACTGTCAAAGGTCTTGGCGATGACGACGATGAAGATGAAGGGATCGACGACAGCCTGGGCGGGTACGATGGCGACACCATCGACGGGACCGCTGATGAGGTGAAAGAGCCCGACGAGAAAGAGAAGGCGAAAGCCGAGTCGACTTTCAACGACGACATCAAAGACGAGGACTTGGACGCCATCTTGGCCCAAATCTAACCGTCAGTAATTCCGTCAAGTGGCATTCCCATTGACGGAACCCGCGCAGGCAAGTGCCCACATGGCTCCGACCCAGCTTGCCTGCGCACCCTTATCCCGTTGAAAGGACAGAACATGCGACACACCCTCCTTGTGGATGGGAACAGCATTGGTCACGCTGCCCAAAACTCCAACCCGCTCAAGAGCGGGGAGCAAGAGACCCAAGCCGTTTTCGGCACCCTTCGCACCCTTCATGCCATGACAAAAGCCGCCCCCACCCGTGGTGCGCGCATCATCGTCTTTTGGGACGGCGAAAGCTGGCGGAAGAGCGAGAACCCCGAATACAAAGCCAATCGCGACGACGACCCCGAGCAGGCCCGGAACCGCGAAAGCTACAAGCAACAGCGCCCCTTCATCACCCGCTCGCTCGCCTATTTGGGCATCACGCAGGTTTCGGCCGCCAATCTCGAAGCGGACGATCTGATCGCCTCTGTTGTGCGTGAGAACCAGGGCCGCAACGTCATGACGATCATCTCCGGCGACAGAGACCTCTGGCAGCTCGTCGGGCCGAATGTGCGCTGGCACAACCCGATCAACTACAAGCACAACGCGCCGAAGGTGCGCACCCTGCGCCACGAAGACTTTCACGACAGCACCCAATACGGCAGCCCAATGGCGTTCCTCGAAGGCAAGGCCCTGATGGGCGACGCCTCTGACAACATCGCGGGCGTGGGCGGCATTGGTGAGAAGGGCGCAATTAACCTGCTCGATCACTGGGGCAGCGTGAAGAACATGATCATGGACGTGCGTCAGAACCAATCTGACGCCATCCCTGAGCATCTGCGCCGTTCATATCGCAAGAAGTTCGTCACCTTCGCCAACAACCCCGAAGCGATCAAGGTCTTTGCCGCGAATAAGAAGCTGATGAACCTGATCGACCCCGTGGCACCCGCGCCCGAGGACAAGAAGGTCGTCAAGATCGAGCAGGATATGACGGGCTTTGCCGGCGTTTGCGAGAAGCTCGGCTTCGTGTCGATCCTGCGGGCGCTCGATGCTTGGAGCGAGAACTTCAAGGAGGCGGCGTGATGAAGCTTTACCACTATAGCAAGGCCGTCGGTGAATGGTGCAAGACCTGTTTTGGGCTGACGACGGCGACCGACATCCCCGAGCGCAATCACCGTTTCATGGAAGAAGCGCTGGAGCTTGTGCAGTCGCTCGGCATGACCCGCGATGAGGTCAGACTGCTGGTTGATTACGTCTACAATCGGGAGATCGGCAACCCGCCACAGGAAGTCGGCGGGGTTATGGTCACGCTTGCGGCACTCACTGAGGCAAACGGTATCTGTCTTGAAGATGCTGCCGTGAAAGAACTCGCCCGCATCCGACAGCCAAAGATGATCGAAAAGATCGGCCGCAAGCACATGAGCAAGCCGCGCAACTCACCCCTGCCCGGCGACTACAACTACCCCAAGTAACAGGAGAGCACCAATGGGTGACTTTATGAAAGAACTCGCGGGCGCGATCGGCGGCAATGATGCCCCGACCACCGTGAAGCACTGGCTCGACACGGGCCACCCGCTGCTCAATGACGCATTGTCGGGCAGCTATCACGGGGGCTTTCCCGTAGGGCGCATCGTGGAGATGTTCGGGGGTTCATCCTCGGGCAAGACTGCTATCGCCACGCAATGTATGATCTGCGCACAGCGCATGGGCGGCGTTGCTGGGTTCTTTGACCACGAGAACAGCTTCGACCATCACCTTGCGGCTCAGAACGGGTTGAACGTCGAGGACAAGTGGATCTTCAAACAGCCCGACACCTTCGAGCAGTCCATCGACATCGCGGTAAAAGCCGCGGGCGCGATCCGGCAGCGCAAGCTGATCGACCCCGAGGCCCCCATCGTCTTTGTCTTCGACAGTCTCGCCTCAATGGTCCCGCGCTCGAAGTTCGACAAGGAGACCTCCGAGTACAACATGAACGACAACACCGCGCTTGCTCGGGCGACCTCGGCCGCCTTCCCGGCGCTTGCGAAGTTCTGCCAGCTCAATCAGTTCACGGCGATCTTCCTCAATCAGGTGCGTACGAAGCCTGGCGTCGTTTATGGTGATCCCGAGACCACCCCGGGCGGCGTTGCTCCTGAGTTCTATGCCTCTGTGCGGGTCTCTCTGTCGCGGTCGCAGATCAAGGACAAGAAAGACAAGAAGGAAGTGCTGGGGCAGACGGTCAAAGCCCTAGTGAAGAAGAACAAGGTGCATCGCCCCTTCGAGCGCGCCGAATGGGATTTCGTCTTCCGCGAAGATGGGACAGGCTTCTTCGATCCAGTGCCGGCAGTGATCGACAAGCTCGTCGAAGCCGACGTCCTCAAGAAGGGCGGCGCTTACATCGAGTGGGAAGGTAAGAAACTGCACAAGGCAGACATCGTCAGCCGCATCAACGACAGCGGTGATCGGGAGCAGCTTTACAAGCTGCTGCCAGATTGGGAGCTGGATCGGGAAGGCAACCCCGACAGCAAGATCAACTGGAACGAGTTCTGATAAGCTGAGCGCCTGCTATCATGCGCTCAAACAGGAGAGCGCATGACCCCTAAGATCGACACCCGCCGATTGAAACGCCTGCCCGACGGTGACTTCACCATGCATCGGGCAGGCGAATTACCGACAGATCGAGGCATGTGTCACACATGCGGGCATGCCGCATGCCCTTTGCGTCCGAAGTTCGATCTGCACGCCAACGTCACCGTCAACAGCTGCAATCTCTATGTGCCGTCGATCGGGTTCTCGGTGCTTGCAGGGCTCGACCTCCCCAGCTTCAACACCATACGCATCGGGCTGGCTTGGCCCAAGCGTCTGAGGGCAGGGGATGAACTCTGTCTTGTGAACACGAAAGACAATGTGGTTGCGCGTCGTATGCTCGTTGAGCGCATGTGTACGGGCATCCTAAGCGATGTGATAAGGGATCATGCCCGAAACAATCACGCTATTCTAGCGACCCGCCCTGACGACCCCGTCAAGGAGATGCACCGCATCATGCGGAACTCATATGGCAGCAACTTTGCATCGCCTGATCGCAAGGCGACGGCGATCTATCTCGAAAGCTGACTGGACGAAATCATCCCTTGCTGCACCACAAGCGGGCAGCTATCAATTAGTCAGTAATGAATGAGGGAACGCATGATCGGACAAAATCAATCGGGCAAATCACACGCTGTCGCCATTGGGGCGGTGCAGAATGCCGCAGCAGGGGCTTCAATCGCCCTATTCACCAATGACGTGAAACACACGATGGATCGTCTCTGTGATGTCCTGTCGGATACGACGTTCAATTACTACGCGACCGCCGACAGGATCGTTCTCGAAGGTCGCGGCGACATCTACGTCCGCACAGGGGCGGGCGCATGAGCCTCACTGATGGTTCCGTGATCTGCGCCCGTTGCGGTGAGTGGATGACATCATGCGCTCTTTGCAAGGGCGTAGAGAAGACCATCAACCGCGCAGCAAAGCTTGCCCGTCAGGCGCGCGAAGAGCGCGAGGCTGAGCGTGAGCTTGCATCACAATCCGCAGCAATCAAGCGGGCCGCAAACCCGCATCTTTAACTGGAGGCAATATGAGCCAAGCAAAGACACTCTATGGGGTGCAGGACTATCGCAGCAACAACGGCGCCATTACGGCGCTCGAATGGGCTGAACTGCGCGCCCCTGGCGAACTCTCGGGCAAGATGGAAGGCACTAAGCGTGACATCATGTGGTTCCGCGACCCTGCGGCGCGCGACGAGTTTCAGGGCATATTCGGCGGGATCAACGTGACCCTGCATCGCAAGCCCGACCCCAGCGACTTCGAGGCGGCGCGTATCAACGCCAAGCTCGCAGCGCATTTCAAAGGAGGTGCAGCATGAGCAGGGTTTATGACCAGCGCGAGGATCTTCACGCCGCGAGGAAGCGTGAAGGACTGAGCCTTCCCCATCACCCGCAAGAGGGGCGTGATCGTCGCATCACAGAGCAGAGCAAGGCGAAGAAGGAAGATCGGGTTCTGGCCATTCTAAAGCAGGCACAGCAGCTGAGCTACCGGGACTTCAAACGCCTGTCGAACATTCTTGGCGTCAACGCCAATGATGCAGATCAGGCCGTCGAAGACGGCGTCATGATGATCGAGGAGGAGCAGGACAAGTGAGCTATATCCTTTCATCAGACTGGCACTGTCATGCCTGGACGCAGTTCGCGAAGACCAACGAAGACGGCCTCAACGATCGTCTTGGGCATATCCTGCATGAGATCGAGCGACAGGCAATCACCGCCAACGCTGGAAACATCAACCGCATCTTCTGCGCGGGCGATGTCTTCCATGTGCGCGGCAGCATCAAACCCACGGTCTTCAATCCCGTCGCGGCCCAGCTGAATCGTTGTGTGCAGAGATACGGCGTCGAGTTCGTCCTAATCCCGGGCAACCACGATCTTGAAGGTGCTGAGACAGACGAGCTGTCCAGTGCAATCACATCGCTTGCAACAATCCCCGGCGTCATAGTGGTCAATGAGCCCACTGTCTTCGAGGAAGAGCGTGTTGTCATGGTGCCCTGGCACAACACGCGCGAGGGATTGCTTGAGGCAATCGACAGTGCGGATATGGACGGGAAGCGCGGCGACTACGACCTGATCTTGCACACGGGCATCAATGGCGTGATCGTCGGCATGCCACATCACGCATGGGCAGCGTCAGAGCTTGCGGCTCTTGGCTTTGGGCGTGTCTTCTGCGGGCATTATCATCATCATGTCGTCTTCGAGGAGACGCATGAGGGCTACCCTGTGACTGTCACGTCGATTGGCGCGCTGACCCATCAAACATGGGGTGACGTGGGCACGAAGGCGGGCTTCATGGTCGTGACGTCTGAGGACGCACAGCACTGCCCCTCTGAGGCACCCGAGTTCGTGGCGCTCGACGAGGGCTTTGATGTCGCTGACGCCAAGGGCAACTACGTCCGGGTCAAGGGTATCGAGATGACCCACGAGGAGATTGCCCCTCTGCGCGAGGCGCTTTTTGCTGAGGGCGCGAAGGGCGTGATCATCGACCCTCTGGTGAAGACCGAAGTGACCCGCGATGGCGTCTCTTCTGAAGGTGCTGAAGGCATCAGGGTCGAAGGGCAGATCGAGGACTATGCGGTCGAGCGCTATGGTGATCTTGCTGAGGCAATCTCGCGCAAGTCCATCGAAGTTCTGAACGATGTGAGGAGCGTGAAATGAAGCTGCTTGGCGTCATCTGGAACAGCCTTGTACCATTCATCGGCGGCGCTGGCTTCATCCATCAGCTGCTCGTTGTGAGAGACACCGGGGATGCGATGTTCATCCTCTTCGCCATGATCGCATGGGTCTTTTTCGATTGGCTCGATGCTAAAGCAGAGGAGCGAGGTAAATGAAGGTTAAACACGGAAAAGGCACCACCAAATACGGCCCGGGCGTTCAGATCGACCTGTCGGGTAACGAAGTGGCAACAGCAATCGACGCCTATCTTGTCGCCAAAGGCGTAGTGGTCAGAGGCCCGCGCACGATCAGGGTGAACGGCGAGCTGTGCGAGACTGGTGAAATTTACGTTGATCCATCGGGCTTTGTGATCCGAAAGGGCAAGAAGATCGACGGGCGCGGGCCAGAAGGGGGTTCGACATGAGCATGGCAGAGATCGACCTCAAGAACGTCCATGAGCTGCAAATCTACACTGACGGCGCTTGCAGCCCCAACCCCGGCAACGGCGGTTGGGCGCGGGTGATTGTCAGCCCATCGGGCCAAACGCTCGAAATGAGCGGGGCGCCGAAGGAGCGCACCACGAACAACCGTATGGAGATGCTCGCTGCCATCGAGGCGCTGGAGTTTCTGCACAAGCGCCGGGGTCCGATGTATATCTGCGTCCATACGGACAGCAAATACTTCTACAACGGCGTCACGCTCTATTCCTACAATTGGCGCAAGAATGGGTGGCTGCTGAGCAACGGCGACCCCGTGAAGAACCAAGATCTTTGGATGCGCTTTGACGCCATGCGATCGAGCCATAGCCTCGTGCGCATGAACTGGATCAAGGGCCACAACGGCACTGAGCACAATGAGCGCGCAGACAGGCTCGCGGTCGCTGCGCGCGAAGCATTGGTGACAAGTCACTATTGACTGACCAATCCCTCTCATGCAATTTAAGCTAGAGAAAAGCATGAGAGGGAAAACACATGGGATGCGACATCCACGCAGTCGTCGAAGTTCAAGTGCATGACCGTTGGGTAACGGTCAACACGCTTTCGCGCCATCACGGACGCTTTAACGGTGGCGCATTCAGCGCCCCAGCAGCAACCGAGCGCAATTACAGCCGCTTCGCCGCCCTTGCAGGCGTGCGGGGCGAAGGGCCAGAAGCCCGCGGGTTGCCTGACGACATCTCCGAAACTGCTCAATTCATTGTCGATGAATGGGGTGCTGACGGCCATTCGCATAGCTGGCTTCCACTTGAAGAGGCGGCGCGGATCTTCGCCGAGACGTCTCGGCAAGCGAAAGAGGGCGAGGAGACGGATGCAATCACGATGCATCGCCTGAAGCGCCCATCGGATTTCTACTTCGAAGTGGACGAAGATCACCTGAAAGAGCGGGATTACCGTCTCGTCTTTTGGTTCGACAACTGAGGTAATTCAGCAATGAATGTGGAGAACATGCCCGCGCTGCAACGCAGTCTCGCGGAGATCATCGAAGAATACGACGCAAAGGCGAAAGCAATCCCGGCGCTCTGCAAAGAGTACGAGGACTTTCACAGCAAGATCGGGATGGAAACGAGCTTGGGCGGTGAATACGTTGGGCGGCCCTATAGCTATCATCCGTCACTGTCTGAGCGTCAGTGCCGTGAAACCCTCGCACAGAGCGCCTGGCAGCACATCTACAAGGGCCTGAACATCAATCGCATTGCCAGCGCGAAAGAGCGCAAGCAGTTCGAAATGGCGTTGCAGAACCCGCCTGAGTTCACGCTGGACAACATTCGCGCAACCTTCGGGGACTACATCCTCAAGCCGCGCTTTCACATCCTCAAGGGGCTTGCTGAGTGCTTTGTGGATCTTGATCGCGCCTACAAGTCGCACAGCAAGGTCAAAGTGGGCGTCGAGGGTCTGCCTAAGCGCATCATCATCAACAGCGTCACCGACAGCTACGGGTTCTCGGGCTATGGCGGCGACAGGCTGAAGGACACGGTCAACGCCATTCGGGTCTACGAAGGCAAGAAGCACGTCGAGTACCGGGAGTTTGCAGACTTTCTCGACCTAGCCCGCAAGCGTGGCGAAGCTGAGTTCGACGGCATGCGGCTGAAGGTCTTCAAGAACGGGAACGGACATCTGTTCTTCGGCCCCGAGAAGCTGCGCCTGATCAACAAGGCGCTTGCTGAGTTCTACGGGGAAGTGCTGGCAGATGTCAGCGACGACGGCGAGGTCGAGCCGAAAAAGCAAAGCACTGCCGTCTCGAAAGACCTGCAATTCTACCCGACGCCTCGAAAGGTGATCGACGGGATCATCAGCCGACAGCTGCACATGGAAGATGGGCTCAAGGTGCTGGAGCCCAGCTGTGGCGAGGGTGCGATCATGGAGGCCCTGCTGGAGCAGAACCCCAACATCGACCTCATCGGGATCGAGTATCACGCGGGGCGGGCTATGGAGGCCAAGCAGAAGGGCCTACGGGTTGCTCGCGGCAACTTCTTAGAGCTACCGCCCCAACCCATCTACGACCTCATCGTGATGAATCCGCCGTTCTACGGGACGCATTGGAAGAAGCACGTCGAACACGCGATGAACTTCCTCAAGCCGCCCCTGAAGGACAAGCCGTTCAAGCGGGGCAGCTTGATCTGCATTCTGCCCGCAACGGCTTTCTATGACGGGCATCTAGGGGACATGGGGCTCGTGCGGAAAGACGCGCACAAGCTCGACAGACCCTATGACAGCGGGTGGCGCGATCTTCCCGTGGGGTCGTTCGCTGAGAGCGGGACCAACGTCCCCACGGGCTATTTACACATTCAGGCAAAGGGATGAACGACATGCCAGTAAATCTCACAGGCGCAAAAAGCAGCGTCCATCATGCAGACATCTATGCCGGACGCATGCTGCGCGACATTCGCAAGAACAAAGGCATGACACAGACAGAGCTTGGCGCGGTCGTGGGCGTCACCTTCCAGCAAATCCAGAAGTACGAGATCGGCAGCAACCGCATGAGCGTGTCGCGCCTCTATGAGATTGCGAAGTGTCTCAAGGTCAGCCCGATCATCTTCTTCCCAACGCAGGAGCAGGGCGATGCTTGAGAACATCAGCCGCACAGGTCGCACAAGGCTTCAGCCGCGCATCATAAGGGCAGGTCTCTTCGGCAAGAAGATAGTCTTGGTTCATCAGACTGAGATTGAGGGCAGGGGGACGCATTACATGGCGGGATATATCGACCATTACGACGTATCGAAGTGGATCGACACGCCTCCGGCCTGGCTGCTGGAGCAAGGGGGTGAGGCATGATGAAGGCGCGCAAAAACTACCCGCTGCCTGATACATGGGCGGGCATCTTTGAGACGAAGGTGAAGATGCAGATCGAACTCCTAACCCGCGCCCAAGAGGGTGCGACCGATGCAGGGTTCGCAGCCAAGAAGATTGGCATGACACGCAACATGTACGTCCTGACATGCCGTCGCTTGGGCGTGCCTATTGATCATCTGCTCGATCGCCAGCACCCGCGCTGGAGTAAAGAGAGGGCCGCATGAGCATTGAAGGTATGTTCTCCGGCAAGCTGACCCGCAGAAAAGCCTACAATCAGGGCTGGGATGCTTTTGATCAAGGCGAGCCCGAGGACAGTTGCCCCTACAACGACGACGAACACGGCTCTTCGATCAGAGCCAGCTGGCATTCGGGTTGGCAAAACGCCGAACTCGATCGCCGTAATGAAATCATAGCCAAGATGGGAAAATGACATGGGCGAAGAACACTTAACACTGACAACTGAGGAGGTTACGGCCTTCGCAAAGGAGGCCGTACAGCGGTTCGTCAAACAGTACGAAGAAGGCGCGGGCGGGTGCGTGATGGAGGTCGAGGATGCGCAGCTGTTTGCCGGGCTTCTCAAGGGCCTGCTGAATCATGTCGATGACCAGGCTGAGCGCGTCGAGGAGCTGGAGGCGCAGAGCGCCGAGCGCAAGAAAATGGCGCAGGCTCTTAGCAACATCGACGGTGTGCGCAATCTGGTTATCAAAACTCGCAATGACGCGCTGCGAGAGGCGCTACAGGGCTGCAATATGATACTCGCCACAGATCAATGCGGGTCCGGTACCGAATACGACAAGGGATTTAAGGCAGCAGCACAGCAGTGTGTTGATGTTGTCGAGAGCCATATCGAAGGAGACAAGCCATGACCGTATACGTAACTATCTGCGAGCGCGGAGCGATTTATGTGAACGACAGCCGCATCACTACTCGCGCCACAAAATGGGGCGCTCGTGCAACCTTAGCCGAGTTTGAATGCCCCCAAAAGGATGTGGCTCGGAAGGTCAAGGACATGGGTTTTAAGAGCCACCTCCGAAACATCGACACTGCTCCGTATGACGCACAGGCGCGTGACATTATCGAAGGAGACACCAATGACTGAGCAAGTAGAGCGCGTGGCGAAAGCTATCAACGGGCCGCACGATGCAACCCACATAGGCGAAGAAAAGCTGCGCGAATTGCAGGACCACAAATGGGACAGGCAGACCACAAAGCAGGACCGGGCCTGTTGTTTGAACAAAGCCCGCGCCGCTATCGCCGCCATGCAAAAGGACGCCGCTGAATGTGGAGACAGTGCATGAAAACGATCCTCACCCATATCGCAGCCGCATACATAGGCGCAGGTCTATTCGGCGGCCTTGTCATGCAAGCGGCCGTGCCGACAATGAACACGCTCGGCGTTGCCTATTACACCGCCGCATGGCCCGCCTTTCTGCACTGTGCAAAGTCACAGCTTATGGACTGCGACCCAATGTCGATCATTCCCGAAGACCTGCGTCCTGCAATGTTCAACCTAGAGAGGGCCGGATAATGACCATGTTCGTTCTCGTCGCTCAAGTCCTGCGCATCAACAAGGACTTCCACCCGACAGTGCTCTACATCGGCACGATCCTTCTCGATCTTTATCTGATCGACGTATTGCTCCGCTGATCATTCTGTATGTTCCTGCTAGAACACTGATATAGCATAGTCAGTATTGAAGGAGATAAACATGAAGTTCATTACAGCGATCACGCTAAGCCTCGGGCTGGCACAGCCTTTGCTGGCCCAGGCAGAAGTGACCGAAGTCATGCCCTGCGAAGCCGTCGGAGAGATAGCCTATGTGATCATGAGCGCCCGACAGGCGGGGATGATCATGTCCGATGTGAGGGCGCGGCTTCTGAGTGAAGAGGCAGGGGTATACAGCGACATGATGGAGCAATTCATCTTCGATGCTTGGGAAAAGCCTCAGTTTATGACGGAGGAAATCAAAGAGCGGGAGAAGAAAGAGTTTCAGAACCAGAAGGAGCTGGCCTGCTACAAGGCATACAAGCTGCGCGACGAAGGATAGAAGAAGCCTAACCCGATGGGTTAGGTGCGTCTTTTAGCACAAGTCAGCTTTGACTTACCACAACGAGAGGGGCATAACAGACCCATGAAATTCACACAGATCACCTTACAAAACTTCGGGCGCATCAAAGAGGCGACCGTGAAGCTATCTGATCGGGGACTTGTCCTCATTCAGGGTCAAAACATGGATGGCTCCGCTGCGAACAGCAACGGTGCCGGCAAATCTACACTGGTCGAGGCAATCAGCTGGGTGCTCTACGGCAAGACCGCAAAGGGTGTCACGGGCGACAGCGTCATCAACCGCGAAGCGGGAAAGAACTGTGCCGTTCATCTGACAATCGAAGATGGTGACGAGAGCTACACGATTAGCCGCGGGCGCAAGCACAAGGTTCTCAAGTCGAAGCTGCATGTCACGACAGGTGACGGCAAAGTCGATCTGACAAAGGGCACCGACAAGCTGACACAGGATGTCGTCAACAAGATCATTGGCTGCCCCTATGATGTCTTCGTCGCCGCAGTCTACGCAGGGCAAGAAGCCGTGCCCGATCTTCCCGGCATGGGTGACAAACAGCTCAAGCTCCTGATCGAAGAAGCCGCGGGCATCACTGAGCTTGAGGAAGCCTATGTGAAGGCCCGGGCCGACGCGCAAGACATCGGCGCTGAGTATGAGCGCGCCGCAGGGCGTGTCGAGCGTGCCGATACGGGTATTGAGCATGCCCGCATTCGCATGGAAGACGCCGAGCGCAGCGCGAAACGCTGGGAGGGTGAGCGTGATGCGCGCCTTATGGACATCGAAACCCAGGCTAAGACCTCGATCGAGGAAGCAAAGCGCCTGAAGGAAGCTTTGGGCAAAGACAGCCCGCTCAAGGAGCTGAACGAGCAGCTCGACAAGGCGATGGTCAGCAAGGGCAAGCTCGATCAGGAAGCTGAGACGGAAGACGATCACAAGACGGTGCTCAAAGACGCTGAGCGCGTGGTCACAGGCGTCGAAACCAAGATCGGGATGGTTAAGACGCAGCTCAAGAAGGCGAAGGACTACGAGAAGGAAGTCGAGGGCCAGATGGGTCAGCCCTGCGAAGCGTGCGGGCGGGACCATGACGAGACATCGCTGGAAAAGACCATCGAATACGCCAAGGGCAAAGTGCAAGAAGTCGCAAACGAAGCCCGCGCCCTGATCGCTGAGCTAAAGGATGCTCAGAGAAGCGCACAGAGCGCCCGTGAGAGCTTGGAGAAGTATCAAGCGGGGATGACTGACCCAACGCACTTGGAAGCCCACATAGGGGCGCTGAGAGCGAAGATCAAAGAGCGCACCGATCAAGAAGCCGAAGTTGTGAGAGCGAAGAAGACGGCTCAAGAGGCGCTTGACCTGCTCAAAGCTGAGCGGGCGCGGGAAAACCCCTATCTGCCTGAAATCAAGGATCGCAAGAGCGATCTGAGTGAGGCGGTTAAGAAGCGCACTGAGGCTGAGAAGGCCCGTAAAGAGATCATGGAGGAGGCGAAGATCGCCAAAGGGGTTGTTGAAGTGTTCAGCCCCAAAGGCGTGCGCGCCCGCATCCTTGATACCGTCACGCCCTATCTCAACGAGCGCACGGCGCACTATCTCGGCGTTCTCGGCGACGGGCGACTGCAAGCACGTTGGTCAACGATCAGTCTGACAGCAAAGGGCGAGGCACGCGAGAAGTTCGCCATTGATGCATCCGATCTCGAAGACGGTGGCAACTTTGCTGACCTCTCGGGCGGGGAGAAGCGCCGGGTAAGATTGGCATGCGCCCTGGCACTGCAAGACTTGGTCGCAACCCGCGCTGCAAAGGCAATCGACTTGTTTGTCGCCGACGAGATCGACGCGGCGCTCGATGTCGCAGGGTTGGAGCGCTTGATGACGGTGCTTGAAGAGAAGGGCCGCGAGCGGGGCAGCGTGATCGTGATCAGCCACACGGATCTGAGAGATTGGTGTTCCAATACGATCACGGTGCGCAGAGAGAATGGAACATCGAAGGTGATCGAATGACTTTGAAGGAAGAGAAGCTGGCAGCCAAGAAGATCTCCGAGGAGCTGCTGAGTGAATACGGGATGGAGGTTCTCAAGGTTGCGCTGCTCGGTGTGAAGATCGACGTGCATCCGGGCGCCCATGTCACCTGCTACGACAAGGACAAGACAGGCCCCGGCGGGGTGCCTTCGCGCTTTTCCAAAGGGCTCGCGGTCAATGGTCAGGAGCTGATCATTAAGGATATTCGATCAGGCTCAAAGCATAAGGTCATCTTCATCTGCGAGATTGCGGATGGGGAGTTCTCAGGCATCTCCTTCTCGGGCAAGCCGATCCCTTTTGACCGAATGGGCATTGAGATTACCGCCTATGATCTGCCCGCAACCGTCAAAGCCTTCGAGAACATCTTTCAGTGCATTCGAGATATGGATGAGGACGATCCGCGCTTCGACGACCCGCCCCATGAGGCGCGGCCTGCTATCACTACAGAAGAACTCGCCGCCGAAGGCTTCGGGGCATGGTAAAGGAAAACACATGAGCAAGATCACCATTCTCGGACACGACCCGAGCTTCGCCAACTGGGGCTTTGCCCTTGTCGATGTGGACGTTGCAACGCTAGAGATGCACCCCAAGCTGATTTATCTGCAAAAGACCGCGAAGTCGAAGAACAAGCAGGTGCGGGCCAGCTCCGACAAGCTGACCCGTGCGCGGCAGCTTCGGGAAACCTTTCTCAAGCTGGAAGCTAAGGCGCATATGAATGCGGCCGAGGTTCCCGAAGGCTCGAAGTCCGCGGCGGCCGCCACAGCTTTGGGCATCGCTACAGGGGTGCTTGCATGTCACAGCAAACCCTTGATCGAGGTCAACCCTGTAGGGGTCAAGAAGGCGATTACGGGCTATTCCCAAGCCTCCAAAGAGGAGATGCTTGAGTGGGCCGTGGGGCTTTACCCTGATCTGCCGTGGAAGAAGGGTAAGGCGATGCTGGGCAAATATGCCGGGGAGTGCGAACACCTCGCCGATGCGTTGGCGATTGTCTACACTGCGATCCGTACCGAGCAGTTCAAGCAAGCCGCTGCCATGTTCTCTGTAGGCCACGCCGCATAATCTTCTTGCACCATATATAGTAAGTCATTACTGACTGGTGTATAGTTATAGGTCTGGTCAATCGTAAATCCCGAAAGAGGAAACCCATGAAGGATACAATCTCCCCCGCCGCAGAAGTGCGGGAATTTGCCCCCGGTATTGGTCGCGCTGTCGCTGATCGCACTGTGGCCCGTAAGGTTATCAAACAGCACGATGGCGTGCAGTTTCACAACATCACCCTGCCGCGTGACGACAAGCAGTCATTGGACGCTCAAGTTGCCAAACACGCCAAGAACGAAGGGCTGATCTACTCTGGCTATCACGTCAAGCACGGCAATGATCGCAACGTGGTGCTGACCCTCTATGTGACGGGCGAGGAACGTCGGGAGAACTGGGTTGAAGTGGCAGATCGGGTCGCACTGGGCAATGCATCCCTGAACCCCGCAGACTTTGATAGTGAGGTCGTGATCTTCGCAGATCACCTACGCCGCGCCACCACCCTCATGTCGGGCCGTCATCTACAGCACGGCGATGAGAACCAGAAGAACCGCCCCTTTGAGGTCTTTACGAACTGTTCGACCGCACCTCTGACTTCCCTTTCCTTCTATCTGCTGCTCAACGGCTCGGGCGTTGGGCGAGACTACTCCGATGAAATGATGGTCGCTGACTGGGCCGACATGCCCATCGTGGTTCCGGTGATCAGCGAAACCCACGCAGACGTCGCCTCTGGGCTCGCTGCGGGTTACTCGACTATCGCAGACGTTGAACACCTCTACGCTGATCGCAAGATCACCATCTTCAATGTCCCTGACAGCCGCGAAGGCTGGGCTGAGGGCGTCGCTAAGATGGAAGAGATGGCATATGAAAAGCGCCGCGATGAAGTGCTGGTGCTGGACTTCTCCGAAGTGCGCCCGAATGGCGCCCCGATCGGCGGCATGCAGAGCCGCCCAGCATCTGGCCCCGGCCCATTGATGTCCGCAATCGTCAAGATCGCAGCCCTGCGCGACGCAGGCATGCCTGCTTGGCGCTCCAATCTCTATGCTGACCACTACTGCGCCGCGGTTGTTCTGGTGGGCGGTGCGCGTCGTGCGGCTCGCATGTCGACAAAGTGGTGGATGGACCCCGGCGTTCTGGATTTCGTCAAGGTCAAGATGGGCGGGCGCTTCTTGTGGTCGTCAAACAACTCCGTCACCGTCGATGCGCAGTTCTGGACATGCGTGAAAAACGCCACCACCGACAACGAGCATCCCGTCACAGAGCTGGACGAATGGGCGCTCAAGGTCTTCAACGCTGTCACCGAAGCCTCGTACAAAGACGGCACAGGCGAGCCCGGCTTCATCAATGTGGACATGTTCGACGCCAAAATCCCCAAGGGCGGTGTTGGTGAGATCAACTTCGACCACGTTCTCGATACGACCCGCTTGAACTTCACCTCTGGCTTTAAGGAGATGATGGTCGATGTGGTGGAGCGCGGTGCAAAGTCCAGCTTCCCGATGATCACCAACCCCTGCGGGGAAATTCAGCTGGTCAAATGGGGCGGCTACTGCGTGATTGCAGACGTTGTGCCTTATCACGCTGACAATCTCGATGACGCCGAGCAGGCGTTCCGGGCCACAACCCGCGCTCTCATTCGTACCAACTTGATGAACCCGCTGTTTAAGGGCGAGGTCAAACGCACCAATCGCATCGGGGTTGGCATCACGGGTTTGCACGAGTTTGCCCTCAAGTTCTTCGGCTACGGTTGGCACGATCTTGTGGACGAGAAGAAGTCGCAGGACTTCTGGGATACAATTGCCCGCTTTGCGCGTGCCGTGAAGATCGAGGCGACGATCTATGCGGGCAAGCTAGGGGTTGCATCTCCACACACAGACACCACGATGAAGCCTGCGGGCACAACCTCCAAGCTCTTCGGGCTGACCGAGGGTGCGCATTTGCCTGCGATGCTGACCTACCTGCGGTGGGTGCAGTTCCGCTCTGACGATCCGTTGGTCGAAGAGTACAAGGCCAAGGGCTACCCGACCAAGACCCTGCGTAGCTATGATGGCACAACTGTCGTGGGCTTCCCAACTGCCCCGGCGATTGTCGAGCTGGCCCGCGAATTGGGTTTGGAAGATAAGCTGGTCACGGCCGCCGAAGCCACGCCCGAGGAGCAGTTTGAGTATCTGCGCTTGCTGGAGAAATACTGGATCGCGGGTAACATGAAGGACGATACTGGCAATCAGATCTCCTACACGCTCAAGTATGACCCCGAGCAGGTCGACTTCGATGCTTACCGCGCCTCGATGTTGAAGAACATGCCGACGGTGAAATGCGTCTCGGTGATGCCCCAGGTCGATACCACGGCCTATGAGTATCAGCCCGAGGAGCCTGTCACCAAAGAGGTCTTCGAGCGCATCGCGGCAGAGATTGCCAATGCCCAGACGGCACAGGTGATGGAAGAGAGTATCGACTACGAGCATCTTGCCTGCGATGCGGGCGGCTGCCCGATCTCCTTCGACAAAGACGGCATCTAAGACCTGAAAGCCCGGCCGCCTTGGTCGGGCTTTCCCTTATCTGCAACGAATAGTCAGCAATGACTTACTCAGGAACAATCTTATGGCTAGGATCAGGACATCAGACGAGGCGCCCGACTACTTCGACAGCTTGGACGACCTTGCCGATGGCGGGGTCTTTGACCGCATCGGTGGCGCGCGCAGTGAAGAAGAAGCCCTCTCGGAGCTTTTCGACGACCCGACTTACGGCGGGTCCATGGATGATGAGGACGAAGACGAATGAACAAGCAGGTCAAACTCACCCCGCAGGGGGAACTTACCGAGCGCGCCAAGGAGGCAGAGTGGTTCGAAACGCCCACTTGGGCCGTCAAAAGCATCCTCAAGAAGGAACTGATGACCCTCCACATCGTCGACCCCTGTGCGGGGCGGGGCGTGCTTGGCAAAGCCGCGAAAGAGGCGGACCACTTCGTCCATGAGTATGACCTGAACAAGTGGCCTGGGCAGCCGCCAAGCGTTCATGCGCCCTTTGACTACCTTGGGCCTATGAATGATGTCAGTCGCACTGTGAAGGGCGCTGTGGGGCCAGCACCGTTTACTGTACTGATGAACCCGCCATTCACTTTGACCATCGACTTCATCGAGCGCAGCTTCCGTCTTGGCGCGCGTAAGATCGTCATGTTCCAACGCCTTGCCTTTCTTGAGAGCGCCACCCGTCGAGGCTTCTTCGAGCGCATGATGCCGGCGCGGGTTTGGGTCTGCGGTGATCGTGCGACATGTTGGCGCGGGGACATTCCCGAAGAGACCTACACCGACGAGAACGGCGAGGAGATCAGGGGCCGTAAGGGGCGCAGCGCCTCAACACCCCATGCCTGGTTCGTTTGGGAGGCAGGCCACCGCGGGGCTGGCGTACTCCAGCACCTGTATAAGGACTGACTTACCCTCTGGACTGAAAACCCTATTGCCCGTCCAGCTATGATGGGCAATAACAAGTAAGCAATGACTTACACAGCAATGAGGGAACATGGGCCAAGTATTCACACACCCTGGACAGCCGCAGATGCAGGCAGAGATTATTCTCGCCTCGCAATCGACGGTGCCTGGGGCAAAGCCGATCTACACGATCCGTGGGCGCTACCCGCGCCCCATTCATGGCGAGGTCATGACGCATCGCAAGTTCGGCCGCAACGCGCGGTCATCGCGGGCTGTGCCTGTCATGACGATGCTGCTTGAAACCACGTCGATCCCGTTCGTCCCGTGGCACTGGCACAAGAACCAGCCGGGGATGCAGGGCAAGGTGCCGCTGACTCCCGAAGAAGAGAAGCAAGCTAAGATTGCTTGGCTGCGGGCGCGTGATGCGGCAGTCGAAGCTGTAGAGGTGCTCTTCGACAAGGACGGGCTGAACATTCACAAGCAGAACCCCAATCGCCTGCTTGAGCCCTTCGCGTGGATCGACGTGCTGATCACGACGACCGACATCGAGAACTTCCTGTGGCTGCGCGACCACGAAGACGCTGAGCCCCACCTTCGGGACTGGGCGCGCTTGGTGAAGCAAGCGGTCGATGCTGCTGAGATTCAAACGCTGGAGCCCGGGCAGTGGCACTTGCCGTATATCACAGCCGACGACATCGCCCATGCCCGCATGAGCTTTGGCGCAACCCTCTGCGGCTCGCATGGCGATGCGATCAACGAGTTCCTGCGCAAGCTCAGCGCGGCCCGTTGTGCGCGTATCTCCTACAAGCCCTTCGACGGCGATGCGTCCTACGAAAAAGAGCTTGCCCGTTACGATCTGCTGGTCAGTTCAGATCGGGTTCATGCCTCCCCGACAGAGCATCAGGCGACACCTGATGTGAAGCACTTCTTCAAGGACTGGGAATATGAGCGCGCGAAGGAGATGGGCATCGACCTTGATCGTCTTGCTTGGGACAAGCCCCATCTGCACGGCAATCTCGACGGCTACATTCAGGCCCGCAAGCTGATCCCCAACGAGTGCTGGCACGAAGGGATCGAGGCATGACTGGATACCCGCGCCGCGACGGCTCATGGGATTTCTATGTGATCGAAAGCCTCTGGGAGAAGAACCCAGACAAGGACTGGGGTTGCTACATATGGGTTGACACCTTTGACACGAAAGAGCGCATCGAGGCCCTTGGTCTCGACTACGAAATGACAACGCTCAACGCATCAGGCGTCATCTGGCAGCAGTCGGGTATTCACGGCACCCAATCGCTCGAATACGCCCGCGTCCTGCTGCGCCTGTGCAACAAGCATCGCCCCGAACACGCGCACCGCATCGTTAAGCGCCGCGTGACGCGCGAGACTGAGGTGGTCGAATGAGAGCCATCACTGATCGCATCTTCAACTGGCTCGCCGACTTTCTCGACGGCGAACTCGACGAATGAAGCTGAGCGCCCTGGATTGGTGCAGCGCGGCATGTGCTGACGCTGTGGTCGAAGCCCTCCCGATCAATGCCCTTGTGGCTGCCCGGGAGGTCTCGACGACCCCAGAGGACTTCTTCTGGGCGGTGCAGGGCGCGGTGCTTCTTCAAGACACACTCAAGCTAAAGGAAACGCAATGATCATTGCCTTTGCCCTTCTTGCCATAAGCCTGCCTGCGAATGCCGCAGCGGGCCTGTTTCTAGCCCGTCAGAACGGCTGGACGAACCCCGAGGTACATGCGGGCATCGCCGCCATCATGCCTCCCTACGGCGCATTCTGCGCCATCACCCTTCTCATTCAGGAGACAGAATAATGAGAGCCACCTTTATCGCAATCATCGCCGCAGCAGTGGGCTTCTTTGTCCTTGCAGTGTCCAGCGTCTACATCGTTGACGAGGGCCACGTCGGCGTCGTCACCAAATGGGGCAAGGCTGTCGCACAGGAAGACCCCTCGGGCATTCAGTTCCGCAACCCGATCTCCACAGACATCCTTGAATTCGACGTGCGCGAGCGCCGTTTGGGCGAGACGATGGCGGCCGCAACTGCCAATCAGCTGCCCATCACCGCAGAAGTGACAGCTTCATGGCGCATGGACCCGACACGGGTGCTGGAGATTTACACCAAATACGGCGGCCCTGAGCGCTTTGAATCGACGATCATGGCCCCGCGAATGCGGCAGGCGAGCAAGGCGGGCATTGCAGTCTTTCAAGCGTCTGATCTGATCAAGGATCGCACGACTTCGGCAGCTGAGATTATGACAAATCTGACTGAGGCGCTGGAAAACTACCCGATCATCCTCGAATCCTTGCAGATCGAACAGGTTGTGCTCCCGCCGCGGTATCTTGAGGCTGTCATGCTGAAAGAAGAGGCCCGGGAAGCCGCCCAGCAAGAGAAGTATACGCTGGAGAAGCAGAACCTTCAGGCAAAGCAGGGCGTTCAAACAGCCAATGCTGAGCGTGACGCAACCATCGCCCGTGCTGACGGGGAAGCGTATCGCGTCGAGAAGGAAGCCGAAGCCCGTGCGAAGGCGATCTTAGCTGAGGGCAAAGCGCAGGCGAACGCCATCAAGGAGATGCAGGCAGCCCTCGCGAACAACCCGCTGGTGATCGACTACGAGAAGGCCCGCCGCTGGAACGGGCAGATGCCAAGCACAGTGCTCGGCGACGACACCAACATGCTCATGTCGCTGCGGTAACGCAGCGACCCACCCCTAAACTCAAGGAGAATACCCATGAGCAAGACGAAAGTACCCACCGTGAAAATGGCCCTTAATCTGCTGGAGGGCATCGAAGCACCTTCGCGTGGCAGCGAGCGGGCCGCAGCCCTCGATCTTCGCGCCAATGTCGATGGCCCTGTGCTTGTCCAACCCGGGCAGACAGTGATGATCCCCACAGGCGTTTATCTCGACATGACCGAAGACCCCACTGTCGCCGCCCTTGTGCTGCCCCGATCTGGCCTTGGCGCCAAGCAGGGCTTGGTGTTGGGCAATGGCACGGGTTTGATCGACAACGACTATCAGGGCGAAATCAAGATCGCGGCTTGGAACCGCAACGCCGTGACAAGTCCTGTCGGGCTGGGCGCTAAGCGCAACGGCGCGATTGTCATCGAACCCGGCATGCGTCTGGCGCAGATGCTCTTCCTGAACATCGCCTTCCCTGAGCTGGACATCACTAGCTTTGAAACCTTCGAGAAGACTGAGCGCGGCGAAAGCGGCTTTGGGTCCACGGGCACGGCGTAACGGCCAGGTACAATGGGCGCGGGGAAGCTCGCGCCCATTTCAATTCACGGAGAGACATGATGGCAAACATTGGACTGACAGGGACGCATCGCACGGGCAAGACGACCCTGGCAAAGGCATGGGCAGAGCAAGAAGGCGTTCAATACGTCACCCTGTCCGTTACTGAGGTGACGAAAGAAATGGGCATGACAACCCGACAGCTTCGGGACGATGCGGATGCCCGCTTAGAGCTTCAAAGCGGGCTTGTAGATCGCTGCCGTCAGCGCTTCTTTGAACCCCGTGCAGGGTTCATCTCGGATCGCACGCCCATCGACGTTGCAGCATACACCATGGCTGATGCAGTTGAAGGCTTTTACAGCGATGCGCAGTGGGACAAGGTGCAGACGATTGTTGCCGATTGCATAGACATCACGAACCATGCCTTTCATCATCTGCTGATGCTCGTGCCTGAGAAGAGCATTGGATATGAGACAGGTGAAGGTAAGCCCGCGGCTGACCTTGCCTATCAGCTGCACCACAGTCTCGTGATTGCCGGGCTGCTGCGTGAGGAGGGGGTGACAGTTCCTGTCCAGCGCATGCGCAAGGGCCGCGCTCTCAAGGTGTCTGAGCGGCTCGCGGTGCTGAAATACATCTCCGAGAAACTTGTTCATCATCACTTCCGCATGGACGTGGAGAACCTGCGCGCAGCGGGGCATATCACCACCGTTCAATAGGTCACATGCGACACTTGCCCGTCCACAAGGGCGGGCGTATCAATTAGTCAGCAATGAATGAGAGACACATGAGCAACAGCGTTCACGCAGTTCCTGATCCCAGCGAAGAGCTTGCCCGGAAGAGCAACGCAACGCTGGTGATGATCTTGGAGAAGATCGAGAGCACGGAGTGGTCTTATCAGCGCGGGGTTGATGCCCTCGATGTCCTTTGGGGCGTCTGCTCGGGCCTCGTTGATCGTGATCTGATGGACACGATCACGGCGACCCACACGCATTGCACCGCAGAGATCAAGGCAGGGCGAGAGTTTCACGGGGAACGCGCGTCTACACCACACGATCAAGATGAAATGGGAACTTGGTAATGAGCATCATTATGGCAACACGCTTTTCGAGCGAGGGCGGTGATTCAGTCGCGATGAACGTCCCCGCGGATGTGCCATTCGCAAACATCGTCCATGCAATCCCTGTCCCGACACACGGGCTGGCGATTGTCATGGGCATGAAGTTTATCGCTCAGAAGGAGGCGGCAGCGTAATGGCGACGTTTCTTTCCGCACTCGACTTCGAGACCACGGGTCTCGATTACATGAAGGGTGAGCGCATCATCGAGGCATGCGTTCAGGTCTGGCGGCTGGAAGATCGCAAGAAGGTCATCGACTGGACACAGCTGATCAACCCGCAAGGTCAGCGCATCAACCCACGCGCTCAGAAGGTGCATGGCATCTCTGCTGCTGATCTGATCGGCAAGCCCGTCTTCAAAGAGGTCGCGCCCAAGATCACGGCGATGCTCGGGCGCAGCAAAGCGGTTGTCACCCACAACGGCGAGTTCTTCGACCTTCCCTTTCTCGCCTATGAGCTGAGCAAGGTCGATGTCCCTTTGCCCAAGGGGCTTGAGTCCTTTGACACTATGACTGGAGGAATGTTTGCGAGTTACGATCAAAAACCCCCGAGCCTCGGTGAACTGTGCTGGGCAATGGGGGTGAAGTACGACCCCGAGCAGGCACACGGAGCGTCATACGATGTTTCGATTATGATGGAGGCATTCTTTGCTGGTGTTGATTTGGGGTATTTCAATATCGACCATCTTCTCGAATCTTCTGTGGCTGCATGAGAAAGTCAAAGATGACTTATTGGAGCTTAGAAAACATGCTATCATGTAACTCTAATCAAAGGAGCGCGCATGATGGCTGATGTGGGTCAGAAGTTCGGAAAGCTGACGGTGATTCAAAAGCTGCCGAAAGGGGTAAATCTTTGCCGCTGCGAGTGTGGCAGTGAAACGAAGGTTTCCAATACACGACTGCCGAAGTCGACGGGATGTCGGGAATGTAATCTTGAGCGCCTGCGTAGCGAAAAGTGGAGCGACGATCCGGCATACAAATGCTGGGCCAGTATGAAAACGCGCTGCCTGAATAGAAACCACAAGCATTACGACAGATACGGCGGGCGCGGAATTAAAGTCTGCGACCGATGGGTCGAGAGCTTCCAAAGCTTTCTTGAGGACATGGGTGAAAGACCCTCGCCCAATCACACCATTGAGCGGATCAACCACGACGGAGACTACGAACCGTCAAACTGCAAGTGGATGCTGCGACGCTATCAGAACGACAACACCTCTCGAACGCGAGACGTTTCGGTGGATGGGATGTCCTTCAAGACGCTCAGCAAGGCGGCGACCCATTTCGGCATCCCCTACAAGACCGTCTACGCCCGGGTGGCGACGCTCGGTTGGGACATGAAAAAGGCACTGACGACGCCCGTGGCGGGCAGAAAGGAAGTAACATGAAAAGCATCTCCAACAAACTCAACTGGCTGATGCCGGGCGTTCAGCATGTCGCGCGCATCAAGGATGATCGGGTGAACCCCAATCGTCTTGAAAGCATGTGGCTTGGGTTCTCAGCGGGGGTGGCTGAGCTGCCCGTTCTGCTGATGATGCACATCGTCATGTTTCTCTACGCTATTGCTATCGCGCTCTGTACCTTCATCGCGACGATCGGCATGTCATTCGCCTTTGTGGGTGCGAGCCTTGTCTTGGGCGTGAAGGGCAAGATGGAGCGTCGGGACCATGAGTGAGAAGATTCACATCGACAGCCTCGAAGGGCAGCGGCACGAGGCGTATCGCCGCTCTCGGGATCACAAGGTCAAAATCCCCTACCGCAATGAAGACGGCGAAGAGCGGGTCGTGCGCTACAGTCGCCCGCTGACCTCGGGAAACACGATGGAAGGGCTGGATGATGTCACAGGGCATCACATGCCCGGCTATTGGTACGACGCCCCGGCAGAGGGCGGCCCCGGCATTCGGTTCACTGACGAGGAGACGACATGATCATCTGCACCAGCAAAGAAAGCCGCGAGAGACTGCGCGCCGAGAAGCGCGACGAGGCTCTGATGGACAGGCGCAAGAAGATGATCGTAAAGGCACAGTCGCGCAAGGTCTTCTTGTGGCTGCCGCGTCGTCTCTACAACGGCGACATTGTTTGGCTGCGCAAAGTATGGCGCCGGGGCCTGCTGACAGGGTGCGGCAAAATCAGCTTCTACTACGGCATTCGGTACGACGATCTGCCAGGGCGCGAAGAGCCTCTCCCCTCACCATAAGACGAGAAAGAACAGGAAAACACATGCTAAAGACACCACCAAAACGAGCAGGGCGCGACCCGATCTTGAACGTGCTGACAAGCCTCAGTCACGGCAAGACCTATGATGGGCTGGATGAAGGCTACGCAAGCCTTTCGCACTGGAATCCTGAGTTTGAATACTCCTTCGACAAGTCGTTTGAGCCAATCGACTTCATGAAGCCTGAATACGCTGTCGAGGGCCGTACATGCGAATGGACGGGCGAGCAGATGTTCCTCAGTGACTACGGGGTGATCGACACCATCGAGCAGTTCGACGAGATGTTCGGCGAAGCGCTGCGGAATGACGAGCGCACTTTCTTTGTGACATTCGTGGAGATTGCCCGCAAAGATCAACCCGCAAGCGGCGGGTGGCGCTACCACAAGTGGGGTCCATACTTCGGCACACAGAACCCGAAGCATGAGTACATCTACCACGATACGCATATCGACCGGGTGTTCACCTTCAGCATTCATCTGATCGAAGCAGAGCAGGTGACGGCATGAGCGAGATTGAATCCCTCTACAGCGGCAACGACCTCATTCGCTGGGGTCTGAAGCCTGGGGCTTGGTTCAAGGACGCGATCGTCAAGGCGAATGCGCTTTGGGATGCGGGCTACTCGGAAGACGAAATCAAGGTGCTCGTCTCGAAAGACGAGCCCACCTTCCTCGAAATGCGAAAGCCCGAGAATGGCTCGGCGTTCAGTGTCTTCCTTGAGCCTGAGAACGACATTGAGCAGGCTAATCGGGATCAGGTCGTAGAGGCCATGCGCGAAATCATGCGCGTGCCTGTCGTCACGGGCGGCGCGGTGATGCCTGACGCTTGCCCTGCCGGCACGATCCCGGTGGGCGGCGTCGTCGAGTCGAGTGCCATTCACCCGAGCTATCACAGCGCCGATGTGTGCTGCTCGATGGCGATGACGGTGATTAAGGAAGACGTCGATCAGATGGAGCTGCTGGACAAGATCCAGGAGCTGACCCACTTCGGCCCAACCAAGCGGGAGACGCGCCCTGTCGAGTTACCGGAAGGGTTCACTGACGGGTGGGGCGATAACATCTTCCTGACGGGTCTCGAAGACGTGGCGCGCAATCACTTCACCACGCAGGGTGATGGCAATCACTTCTACTTCGTGGGGCGCTCGGAGGTGACAGGCGATGTGTGCATGGTCTCGCATCACGGCAGCCGCGGCTTCGGGGCGCAGGTCTACAAGCGCGGTAAGCAGGCTGCCGAAAAGCACACGCGCAACGTGGCGCCAAAAGTGCCTAAGCAACATGCCTGGATTTCGCCCGATGATCACGGGCATCTGTATTGGGAAGCGCTGCGCGTTGTGCGTGAATGGACGAAGCTCAACCACTTCATGCTGCATGACGAAATCCTGCGGCAGATGAATGCGACAGCCGATTGTCAAACGTGGAACCCGCATAACTTCGTCTTTGAGCGGAACGGCATGTTCTATCATGCCAAGGGGGCGACGCCCTCCTTCTTTACTGGCTTCGACGACGATGACGGCATGACCTTAATCCCCATGAACATGGCAGAGCCCATTCTGGTCACGTTCCATGAAGACAACCCGCATGCTCTCGGCTTCGCGCCACATGGGGCAGGGCGGAACATGAGCCGCACAGCTTTCCTCAAAGAGCATGCGCCCGAGGCTCCTGCTGACATTGACGTGCGGTTCTGGTGCGGGATCGAGGACAAGAGTGAGCTGCCGCAAGCCTATAAGTCTGCGGCGCAGGTCACGAAAGCGATCAGCGAACACGAGCTAGCCCACATCGTTGACCGCATCATTCCTTATGGCTCGATCATGGCGGGCGATTGGGAGAGCGAAGCCCCGTGGCGCAAGAAGCGCAAGTAACAGGCCCGATCATAAGATTGCCCGTCCAGATATGGGCGGGCATCAAGTCATTACTGACAGAGCAATGACGCAAACGAAAGGGAAACCCCATGCCGAAGATTACACAGATCAATCGCCCGATGGCTCAGCAGCTTGCAAAGCGGATCAAGGAAAAGCTGCAAGAGCTGGACGAAGAGTTCGGCTACGACATCAGCTTTGACATTGACCCTCACTGGCGGTTCAGCTCGTCGAGCCTATCGGTAGCCGTCAAGGCATCGCTCGACGTGCCGACAGAAGAGACCTCCGAGGGTCGCACCTTCGCACTGCTTGCGCCCCGCTATGACTTACAGCCTGACTTGCTCGGCAAGACATTCTGGATGGGTAACTATGAGTACCGCATCACAGGCCTCAAGCCATCGCGCCCAAAGTATCCCGTAAGCGCCGAGCGAGTGCGTGACGGACGCGGCTACAAGTTCACCGTCGATCAGATTAAGATGGGAATGCGCATCGGGGCCTAAGCCCCACAACAGTTGCGATAAAGGGCGGCGCATGTCGTGCCGCCCTTTGTGGTGACAGTAGAAATCAGGAGTTGATTGACCATGCAAAAACTAGAAGTCGGACAAATCGGGGAAGTAGCCGCCCTCACAACGACCAAAGGGCAGGAGCCGTTTGTGTTCAAGGGGGAGCTGATGGCGTGGTCGTCTAAGCGCACTGACGGCCGCCTTGGGGATGCTTCGCCCATCGCCATTCTGCGCCTCTACAAGAACGTCTCCGGGCGCGTGAAGCCGTCCCGGCGGTTCATCATCGCTTTCGAGAAGATCGAGGCTGATGGTTCGCTGATTACCGCATCATATCGCAGCTACACGGGCCTGCAAAAGATGGCTGAGAAAAGCCCCGTGGATAAGATGCATCGCCGCATCTGCGAGCTTGTCGGCGTGCGTGAGTATATGAGCGATATGAAGCCCACAGAAGTAGGCGGGTAGCGGGTAGCCCGTGGCGACACTTTAGGGCCGACCCGCCACAATGAGGGGTGCATAAAGACTACAGCGAGGGGCAAACGCCCCAGCGATTGAAACGAGAGAAAGAGAGACGAGAACATGGCACGCAAGCGTAACAAGATGACAAAGAGCGACGACAAAGTGGAAGTTGGCAGCGAAGTTCTGACCAGCGATGCTGATCTGGCAGCGATCGAAGCCCTGCTCGATGGCGACGCAGAAGTGGTGCTCGACAGCCCCGAGCCTGACGCTGAACCCGTCGAAGCTGAGGCAGCGAAAGACGAGAGCGCCGGGGATGACGCAGCTCTGATGGACGAAGCCCTCGCGGCGATCGAAGCTGAGCCCGCCCCTGCGGTCGTGAGCGACGAAGATGTCGCCGATGACGTTGCCGAAGCCCTTGCGGGTGAAGAGGCGAAGAGCGAAGCCTACGCTGACCAGAAGAGCGACATCGACATCAAAGAGGATGCCGTCGAAGCCGCGCCCGAGACGAAGGCTGAGGCGAAGACAGAGACGAAGACAGAGACGAAGGCGCCCAAGAAGCCCGCATCGCCGAAGCTGGGCTTTGAAGAGACGATCCGTCTCATGCACGCCAATGACCCGATCACGCTGGACAGCGAAGAGGGTCCGCTGAATGACGATGGCATCGCTGCGCTGATCGCCGATGTCTATCAGGTCAAAGTGCGCGAGAAGGTGACGAATCTGCTCAACGGCGTGCTGAAAGACGCAGGCATCAGCAAATACACGGTGATCGCCCTGGAAGTGCTCAAGAAGGCGTATCACGAAGACACGGTCGTGACAGCGGCTGACATCAAGAAGGCGTATGAGGCGCACGGGTACAAGTCGGGCACGGTCAACGCGCAGCAGGGGCAGATGATGGTTCTATTCTCAGCCCTCGGGATGGCAAAGCGGGTTGATCGCGGCACCCTCAAGCCGAACCCGAACAGTGTCCTGCTCGACGCGCTTTGCGCTTGATCGAACAAGTCAGGCGTGAATAAAGGGGTGCCCACCGGGCGCCCCATTTTCGTATCAGCAACAGGAGAAGACCATGAAGATCAGCGAAGCCATCAAGACGTTGCAGGAAATCCAAGAGAAGTTCGGCGACATCGCCATCACGGGCGGGCGTATGTGCGATGACGTGCCTCTATATGGGATTACCGTCACTGATGTTAAGGGGATGGAGGTTTGGCCCACTGACCCCAACAGGGTGGCGGGCAAGAATGACATCGACGGGGTGTTTCTTGAGTGACCCAAGGCGTCTGAGAGACGCGCTGTGAGCGGGTCTACAGCGGCTGGACGCCCCTTCGATGGGTGAGGGGTGCCCGAAACCCTAGCGCCCTTCTGCGGGGCGCTAATTCAGCCCGATAGGCGGGTCTCGGGCATTGCGTCACCACTGACTTACATTCATAAATGACGGGTAAAGCGAGAGGGAAAGAGAATGATGAAGGCAGATTGGCACGCCCTGTTCTGTCCGCAGTGCAAAGAGAAGGCGTATCTGAAGGTCGACTTCATGGGCGTTTGCAGACTGACCCCGGACGGGTCGGAAGATGTTGGCCCTCATACTTGGGACGGTAATAGCGCCTGCATATGCACGACCTGCGGATTCAAAGGGGTCGCCTCGATGTTCGCCTTTGAAGCGAATGATGCGGGCATGGTTGATTTACAGCCCGACGATGAAATCGCCTTCGAGGTCATCATCAGCGGTATGGTGACGAATGACCGTGATGAAGAAACCTTGGCGGCCGAAGCGGGCGTTGAGCCTCAGTTTTGGGACGTTGAGCTGCGGCGGGCAAACATGCGCTCGGGAGTGATCGACATCATTGCCGAGACTGAGAACATCGACAGCTATGATGTTGCCGATGCTGTCGCACAGGGTCTGGAAGAAATGAGCGGAGCGGGGATAGAATGGGTGTAGCGCCAAAACAAGCGCTTGATGCGGTGACTGCGCATGCGATCAGCGAGTATCTGCGGCTTGAGCGGGATCCGGAATGGAAGGTCAATGATCGCGCCAGCTATGAGAACATCGACACCAAGCGCAGCGTCACGTCATTCAACAATCAGCTTGATGGCAAAAAGACCTACATCGTCATTGATCATCAAGGCAAAGCCGAGTGGGTGACGCATAACTTTGGCGCCGCGCTGCGCGAGACATGCAAATGCGGCAATGCCGAGCGCCAGCCCTTTGTCATTAAGGTCTACGACACATGGGCCGCTGTCACGCACACAGGCAGCATCCGGCACGGCAAGTTTCACAAGACGCTGGGGGAGGCGAAGCTTTCATGGAAGAAGGCACTGCCGCTCGCCCCGCGGCTGAATGAAGACGAGATTGCCGAAAACTCCCGCGAGTGGCTGAAGCGACGCATCGCCTTCGGGGAGCAGGTGATCGAAGAGGGCAAGAAGAAGGTCCGTGAAGAGGAACGTCGCAAGGCGCGTGAAGAGAAGCGGGTTGAGGAAATGATCGGAGAGGGTTTCGGCGCATGGTGAATTTCGTTGTCGCCGTCGATGATCACGACCCCTATTTCGTCAAGCTGCTGAGCAGACCCAATGATCGAACGGTAGAAGAGACGCTTGAGGACTATAATCAAACGCAGGCGGATCGGGTGCGACCTTATCTGCGATCAATCTTGTCCTTCAAATCGCGAAGACATGCGCGGCTGCTCGCCTGCAACCCGTCGCCGATCTACGACAGATACGATGCTGGCGAAATTCCAAAGGCGAGCAATCCTAGGCGGGCATTCGAGGTGCGTAAGAGCGATTGGCTGATGGGGTTTGTTCTCAAGCCTCATGGGGCATTTGAGATACCTCGCATCGAAGTGATGCAGATAAGGCGCGAAGGGGCCGCTTACCCTACAGATTTGGCAAGGAGATTTCGGGACGGGCGAGGTCCAACCGCCTGGGTTATACATTGCGCCGATACCAACCCGCAAGAGAAGCTCGATGGACACAGAGGGTGGATCGCTCTTTTAGAGCAACAGTTCAAGCGCAAGGTCTGAATTAGTGATATACTCACCAGTGACTTACTGTCACAGTGAAAGTTCAGAAAGAGAGCGTAAGATGCATTCGACCACGATCTTAAACATGCAGTTGGGCGGGCTTTGGAGACTGATGCTTATTCAGTTGGATGACCCGCGCGTTGAGAAGCCCTTCATGGTGCTGAAATTCGGCGAAGGGCGAGAGGCGTCTAGCGAGGATCAATTCGAGTTCAAACTTGAGGCGATCGAGATATTTCGGGAGGTCGCAAACGATCTTCTGGCGCGGACATTCGAGCTTGGCGCTTTGCAAGCTGAAAGCGTGGAGCAGCTGACAGATCAGGTCGAGATGGCAATCCAGCACACAACCCAAATCATGCATTAAGGAGAGATAAATGGGTGCAGCAACATTCGTGAACGTGACAGAGGGTAAGGACGCAAAGCAGGCGTTCGCAAAGGCCCGGGATGCAGCCGCATGGGAGAACGGGCATGGCGGCTACACGGGCACGATCGCCGAGAAGCGCGAGTTCGTGATGATCGACCCCAAGAAGGACGGGGCTGACACGACAGACTGGTCGCAGGTCAATTATGAAGAATACGCCTACTCGCTGATCAACGAGAGCGACCCTCGGGTGGATGACAAATGGGGCCCGGCGGGTTGCATACAGCTGAGCGACCGCGAGTTCCTGTTCTTCGGGTGGGCCTCATCGTGAGCAAGGGCCGCGTTGACTGTCCTGATTGCGGATCACGCACTACGCGACACAAGCTGGAGACGCAGGGCTGCTGGTACTGCGAGGGCTTGAAGCAACGCTCGGAGGAAGATGAGGCTTTCGAGGCGTTCATGGAATATGACGAGGAGACGCGCTGGCGTCTTCTCTTTGAGGCAGCAGGGAGACCTACGCTATGAGCAATCTGGAAGAACACGAAGCAGAACAGGCGCGCATCACGGCTGAATGCGAAGCGGGTGAATGCGACCACCCTGAGTGCCACGAGGCTGCCTATGACATCACGATGTCCTGGCACGACCAGCCCGAGGGTGGGACGTTTCGCACGACTGTCATGGCGAAAGATAGCGACGATGCCGAAGCAAAGTCCCGCTACGAGATGGCTGATAGCTACTTCTCGGAAGCGGGGCGCTGGTGCCGGCACTGCGGGGAGTGCTCAATTGGAGATGGTCACGACGGCTTCTGTGGTGACTGTGCCGATCGCATTGAGAACGGCGAAGAGCTTGCCGACACAGATGCGGCGTTGGATAAGATCGTCGAGGAATACGCCCACCAATGGGACGTGATCGACTGCTTCAAGGTGAGTGATCATGTCGATGCCAATCTTGAGCATAGCAAAATCCACCGTGAGACGAACCGACAGCTCGGTGTGGCGCTCAATCTGCTGTCTCGGCTAAGGGATGGCTTGATGAATGCCGAGATTGCGGCCGAGGTCGATGCGTTGCTGAATGGAGAGCATTGATGGGCATAGGCGACGAGGAAGAGCCGTCAGTCATGGTGCCCTTGCGGATCTTGAGAAATGTCGCTCGGTCGATCAACAACCTCACAGAGATCATCGAAGAGAACATTGATCTGCCAGAGGGCGGGTGCAACTGCGCGGCTATAAGCATACCGCCGTGCTCCTTTTGCGAGAATGGCGGGCACATGACCCTCGATGTGGCGCGTGCCGGGCATGATGCCCATGAGATCAGGGTGTTCCTCGACAAAGCTCAGACGCCAACCCCAGCAGAGGTCGAGACTGAGGGTGACATGCAGGGCTTTGGTTCGTTCTAGGCGATACGTCAGCTTTGACTTGCCTCATTTGCGGGCTGATATTGAGTGCAGATCAGAAAGAAAGGGAAAGCCCATGACACAGGAACGCACGATCAAGGTCAGCATGAACGCAATTATGGCGGAAGCTGTTTGCGCATATGTGGACGAGCAAATGAGCCATGACCCTGATGAAGCTCGCATGAAGGCCCTGCAAGACGCCGACGACAAGGCTATGGAGGTTCTGCGCGGGACCAATTTGATGCACAGCGGTACTGTTCTGTACGAGGATGATCGCGTCATCCTCTTTGAGCACCCGATCCACGGGGATGAAGCGCCGATCATGGGCTACCTCAAAGAAGAGGAGTTCTTCATGGAGAACACGATGTTCTATGAAGTCGATGATCGCCACTGCATCGTGTCCATGCTCGAAGCCCAAGCTGGGGCGCCTTATTAAGCAAGGCGACACGTCAGCTTTGACTTACCTTGTTCGTGCCCACATAAAGGGTGCGAACACAATGAAAGGGATTCGCTCATGTCGAGGTTCATCTTCTATCGCCACACTGTTCTCGGCGATCATATCGACGCCTATCGCTCGATCATGCGCTTGCAGGCAGACAAGATTGTCCCGTGGTGGACTGTTGCTGAGTACGCAGCGAATGGCGGCTACTTTAAGGCAGCTCAGATCGAGGCGGGGTCGCTGGAGGAAGCGTGGGATCGCGCTCACACTGACCACATGCCCACGGGGCGCTACGTCAAGACATTGGATGCCCGCTGCCCGGGCCATTCGTCAGTCACTGACATCTTCGAGGATTGCACCACCGGTGCGCTGTGGATGTGTCTGGACACGGGTTGGGCTGAGATGCCTGACGATACCGCCGAGCACTTCCGGGCGCACATCAAGCCCCCGGTGCTGAAAGATCAACCGCTGACAGATTTCATGGTCTCGCTTGAGGAGTTGCGCTGATGACTGACTGCCCCCGCGTTGACCATCTCCCAGGTTACGACCACGACGAGCGTACCCGCTACAAGGCGCGCATTGAGGTCGACGACGAAGGTGTCGTCTGGCTTGGCCCGCATGACACGCTGCATGACGTGCAGGTCGCCTACATCAAGAAGCGCAATGCAACGGGGCTAGGTGCCTCGGGCTTCGGCAGCGGTGATGTCTTCGACGAGCGCGGGCAGCACCTTGCCCGCATTTCCTACAACGGTCGGCTTTGGCGCCCTTGGAGCGCCGGGGTTATGATCGCAGAATCCCCGGAGGTAGAGGCATGACTATCATCCCCGTCACCGAAGACACGACATTCGCGCAGATGCGGGCCGCCGCTCATAGTCCGCACGAGCTAATGACCATGCTCGATAGCCCCGAGGGTTCGACGGGCTACGGCTATTGGATTGAGTTCGGCTCGGTTGATGCGCCAATGATCTACAACGTATTCACCCATGGCCCAGATTGGGTCTGCATGAAGCGGGAAGGGTCTAAAGGCGAGCCCATGTGGCATCAGTGGCGCGACCTCGATCCCTTTCGCGTGGTGGTAGCGTAATGGGTGATTTAGCTGACGACGCCTGGGACTCGATGTTTCAAGACGAGCAAGACGCAAAGGATGTCAAGCGCGCCTTGCAGCTGCGCTGCGACAAGGCCCCGATGGTCTGCGAGGGGCATAAGGCAGAAATGAACGACGATGGACTTTGGGAATGCCCGAAGTGTCATCAGATGGTCGATTTGTAAGGAGAGAGACATGCCACAGGGATTGCCTACGCGCGATCAGAACTATCACGTCGATGGGCTGCCGCGCTCGATCAAGGCGAAGATCACAGAGCTTGGGGAGGCTGCGGCAGAGTATGCTTTCATTGGCGCGCAAGACCCCGAAGATCACGAGGCGATTGAAGATCATGCGCATATCGCCCGCTACAACCTTGAGCGCAACATCAAGACGCTGCTTGACCGCAAAGATAAGCGGATCAGAGAGCTAGAGAAGACGCTGGAGAAGGTTGCAGAGAACGACGGTCGCGGCGCCCATTACATGCTCTGCCATGACTGCAACGACAACAGCGAACTCGCCAAGAAGCAACTGGAGAAGAAAGACCATGGGTGAACATGCAGAAGCGGCACTCTATGCCGAGATGATGGGCGGCGACCCTGACGACGTGACTGCCGAAGACTATATGGCGTATTATGAAAGCCTGAAGCCACCGGCGCCGAACATGATCGCGCTGGATGCGGACATGGCCCTGAGTTCGATCAGGCAATGGGGTGACGAAGATAGCCCGCCATCTGTCCCGGAGCTGATCGAGAGCCTGTTTCCCAAGCTGACTAAAGAGGAAGCTGAGACGGTCGCAAAGGGGCTTGAGCTGCTGGCAGCACAGTATGACGACAGCGCCCATGACGAAGACGACGAGGAAGACCCTGAATAGCCCTCAGAGCGCCCCGCTGAGAGCTTTGGCGGGGCTTTTGCATACACACCCCCATGAAACACAGTGGAAGCGCTCTACGGGGCGCTTTTTCTTTGCAGTAGGCATCAAGTCAGTTTTGACTTACCGCCCCCGAGGGGTGATAACGGGTGACAGTCAAATGAAGGGTGCCGTGATGTTCGGGAAAACTGCTATGCTTTGCCTTGCTCTGAATGCCTATTTCGAGGCGCGGGGCGAGGGTGTTGAAGGCATTCATGCCGTAACGCATGTGGTGATCAATCGCATCGACAGCCCGCGCTGGCCCAATGAGGCGTGCGAGGTGGTCTTTCAGCCCTGGCAGTTCACCTGGACGATGGAGAAGACATACGAGGTCAAAGAGGATGTCTTGGCTGAGGTCTACGAGCATGTGGTGGATGCCGTGCAGCTTCCAGACAGCACCCGAGGCGCCACGCACTATCACGCCACATATGTGTCACCTAAATGGGCAGGTATTTACCCCCGCACAGCTTTTGTTGGTGATCATATCTTTTATAAGGCGCTGTCTGGCATGTGAAGGATATAAAGTCACTATTGATTTACCTGTTATCCCTTAATATAAGGGAATCAAATAAAGACGAGAGAAGGGAATATATGGATTATCAAATGATTGATGGTGAGGTCATGGCCTCGGAGCATCCTAAAACTTGGGAGATGCCTTCGGAGCAAGACCGCAAGTCACTTAAAGTAGGTGATCACGCTAAGATTGGACTTCGCATCAAAGATGGCCCTGGAGAGCGCTTCTGGCTGAAGGTCACGCAGGTCATTCAGTGCGATGATGGCTCGGGGCGCGTCATGTATCAAGGCGCGGTGGACAATGATCTGGTCGTCTTCGACTTCCCGGTTGGTCACATTCTGGACTTCGAGCCGCGGCACGTTCTGACGGTCATCTGATATTTGCGCATGGTCACAAGTCATTCGTGACTTGCCATAAATGACCCTGCATCTTGGGTCTATCGAAACACGAGAGAAAGGGAGCACTCATGCCCAATTGGTGCGAGAACAGATGGACAATCGACGCCCAAACCCCTGAGCGGGTGCAGGAGATTGCCGAAGCGTTGCAGGTCGATGGAAAGTTCAGCTTCAACAGCCTGATCCCGATGCCCGAGATCCTCAAGAGAACAGCCTCGGGCAGTATCACGATCGACGGCGAGAACGTGCGCAGCTGGATCACGGAGACGGATGCTGACGGCAAGAGGATTGATCG
>Ga0207987_1000049_pt1 | contig 43777 bp, 43 predicted proteins | sample ETNtaG_19_FD_185768 | JGI IMG/M metagenome (GOLD analysis project Ga0207987, IMG submission 185768) | Marine microbial and viral communities from oxygen minimum zone, Eastern Pacific Ocean - ETNP201302PF86A (SPAdes) (version 2) | ecosystem: Environmental > Aquatic > Marine > Oceanic ...
ATCCATTGGTTTTCTTAGATGATGACGGAAGCGCAGAAATAATCAGTGGCGGTAATTTTCATGGTCAGAACCTATCTTTAGCCAGTGATTCAATTGCCATAGCATGCCATGAATTGGCAAGTATCTCAGAAAGACGCATTAATCAGTTAATGGATCCAAATTGGAGTGGCCAGAAGGCTTTCCTAGCGAAAAATGAGGGTTTAGAGAGCGGTCTAATGATCGTACAATATGTTGCGGCTGCAGTAATTGCCGAGCTTCATTTACTGGCCAATCCTGCATCTACGAGCAATGTACCTGTCAGCATGGGGAAGGAAGATCACGTTTCAATGGGTGCAACTGGAACATTTAGGGCACTGCAATCTTCCATTCTACTATCCCAGGTTCTTGCAAATGAGTTAGTTTGCTCCGCAGAGGCTCTAGATGGGATTGCAGAGACGCCCGGAGCGGGTGTAGGCAAAGTTTCAGAGTGGGTTAGGAAGCATGTGGATGGACTAGATGGTGACAGATCACTTACCAAGGAATGTGAAAATTTATCCATGGCCATACTTGATGGTGGCCTAACAAGCATTTTCGGGTGATATTATTCAAGAAAAATTGCACATGCAAAGGCATCCTGGCACAGATCCACCGCCGTTTACAACCAGAGTAGTCGAAATAAAAGAGGACTCACTTTTTCTGGAAGAAACACATTGCTATCCCAGAGGCGGAGGGCAGCCTGGAGATACAGGCATGATTAGACTGGGGGATGGAAACTCAGCGGTATTGAACGAGGTACTGTCAGGGGAAATGATCCTTCATCCAGTTGAGGAAATTGAGATGTTCAGAAAAGGCCAGGAAGTATCATGCGAGATTGACGTGATGAGGCGGAATAGCCATTCAATGATGCACACAGCACAGCATATTTTCTCAGCTCTAGCCGAAGATTTGTGGGGCTGCGAGACGGTGGGAAACCAAATTGGAGCCGAACAATCTAGAGTCGACCTACTCTTCGATGACAAGGAGGTTTTCAATCCAGAAGATCTGATCGAGACTGTAAACTCTGTACTTTCATCAAATATTCCAGTGAATGTTCACGAATGGGAAAGGGAGAAGATTTTGATGCACGACCAAATGAGACACACCAAGTTCATGCATAGAATTCCAACTTCAATCACGCATCTCAGAGTCGTGGAAGTTGAAGGGGTCGATCTGTGCCCATGTGCCGGAACTCACGTTTCAAACACTTCCCAAATTCCTCGAGTAAGGTTCCTGGGCAAGAAGAACAAGGGCAAGGGCCGTCTACGAGTATCTTATAATTTTGAATAATACTATTAATAGAATCAAATCTATTGGTGGGCTCGGCAGGAATTGAACCTGCGATCTTCGCCATGTCAAGGCGACGTCATAACCCCTAGACCACGAGCCCGGCCCTCCTTCGAATTGCCATTCACTCAAGAATCATTCTGAACAGCTATGATACAATCTTGGAGATGCGACCACCACAACCTTGGTTGGAACATTCTCCTGCAACTCGTGTTCTGCCATTGCTCATCACGATCTCCTTCGGACCATTGATCGAAACGTATGTTTTGCATTTCATACAGAACCCACTGTATTCCAGAGCCATACACTCTCCACTAGACTCATGCCTTCAACATTTCACATTTAGTAGGGGGTTTTATGCAAATTATCCACTTTTTTCAATAAACGCAGTACTGCGAGTCATCTTAGCTTCTTCCAGTGAAATCAATTTCTGATAACGTAGGTTATCGGTCTCAAAACCAGCGGATTTTTCAATCAATCTGCTATTGATCTTAGGATGTTAGTCAATTCCAAAATAGATTATTGAAAAATATATAACATTGAATATATTTTACAACTCATCACTAGTAGAATCAGTACACAGTATTAGAATTTACAATATCTCCATTTTTGAAAGTATACCTGATAGGCGATGTCCCCGGCGTTTGGCACCATGAGTCAGCAGATGGTGACCATAGAATATTCAAGTCGGCAATAACCCCTTCTGAAATAACCCCCCTAACTTCTTGAGTATCTTGGAACATTGTCGTTGCTGGGTTCCTGGTGACAGCGGCGAGAGCAGTAATGGGGTCAATTCCAATCCTGTGCGTTACTAAGCTCCCTATCAGAGGGAGAGATGTAATTGGGCAATTTGGATTGAAATCAGTTGCAAATGAGAATGGCCAATCCTCCTCTATGCATTTCATAATTGGAAGATCGAGACTCTTTCCTAAGACATATGGAGTCCCCGGAAGAAATGTCTGGACTGTGCCAGATTCAGCAGCACTGATTCTGGCATCATCATTTGAGCAGGCTACATGGTCAGCGCTAACGGATCCTAGCTCTGATGCTAATTGTAGACCGCCACTATCAACAAACTCATCAACATGGAGTCTAGATTTCAATCCAAAGGACTTCGATGCGGACACAATCTCTTCTGTTTGCTCATTTGTGAACCAACCTTCTTCACAAAACACATCTACCCATTTCGCCAAGGACAACTCAGAAATAACCGGTAATTGATCAGTGATGAGGTGTTCTACGTACTCATCCCTAGTCATCTCCTTGGGGAAGTCATGCGCTCCTAACCAAGTGGCGCGAACATCACAGGGGGATGACCTGCCAATTACAGAAATTGCTTCCAGGAGCTTAACTTCAGAGTCCAAATCTAATCCATAACCGCTCTTTGCCTCCATCGAGGTAGTCCCGTTTTTCAACGCTGAATCTAATCGTCTGAGGCCACTTTCAACAAGTTGCTCTTGCGGAGCACTTCGAGTACTATTCACGGTCTTCATAATCCCGCCCCCAATTCGTGAAATTTCTTTGTATGACTTGCCTGAATTTCTCATGGCTAGTTCATTTGACCTATCGCCAGACCATACTAGATGCGTATGACTGTCAACGAAACCAGGTACTACGGACATTCCTCCGACATCAACTACTTTCGTCCCCCCATTCTCCATCTTTATTGGGTACCACGGCGCAAACTCTGCAACTATCTCTTGCATTGGACTAATTTCCAGAATCTTACCGGAATCAATGAGAATTCCCATTCCAGGGGGGTAAATCAGAGACTCGCGATCAACCATCCTATCTCCAGATAGCGGGAATTCGTCATCCCCTGTAGAAAGATGAGCAACTTCGCCACAGTTGTACAACAGCGTCCTCATGGTGTCTGGAGATTCCGATAGTTGAAAGAACTCGCGCTCATGGGAAGCCTCATGGGAGGCATTATCCTAGGAATCGAAAGTACCGCTCACACCTTCTCATTTGGTAGTGTTAGTATCGACGGTGAGCTTTTCCCGTCTTTTTCATCACTATTCCGACCAGAAGAGGGAGGGATACACCCCCGGGAAGCTGCTGACCATCACTCTGAGTCAACATCCGAACTACTCAATAAGTTCTCAAGCAATGGGGATTTTTCCTGGGATTCGATAGTTGCAGTAGCATTTAGCCAAGGCCCCGGCCTAGGGCCATGTCTCCGTGTGGGGGCCTCTGTAGCTAGAACTCTTGCAACTAGGCTTTCAGTACCACTTCTAGGTGTAAATCATTGTGTTGCACACATAGAAGTTGGCAGGAATCAGACAGGATGCATCGATCCAGTTTTACTCTATGTTAGCGGAGGTAATACTCAGGTAATAGCAAGAGCAGATGGAAGATATCGTGTTCTTGGTGAGACATTGGATATCGGAATAGGAAATATGTTGGATAAGTTTGCAAGGAATCAGGGTATGCCCTTTCCAGGTGGTCCGAAAATCGAACAACTAGCGCTGGAGCATTCGAAGAATGGCCCCCAGTCCCTCGACGATGTGTACCTACCGTATGGCGTCCATGGCATGGATTTAGCATTCTCGGGAATGCTTACTTCTGCTAATCAAAAGATTTCTGAGGGATTATCACTGGAGCAAGTATGTTGGTCTCTACAGGAGCATTCGTTTGCAACATGCGTCGAAGTAGCAGAAAGGGCATTGGCCCACACAGGAAAAACTGAATTATTACTCGGCGGGGGTGTTGCGTGTAATGATAGACTCAGAGAAATGAGCAAAATTATGTGCAATGAGAGGGGTGCTAATTGTTTCTGGCCAGAGAAGCCATTCTGTATAGACAATGGAACAATGATTGCAGAGCTCGGACGGAGAATGCTTGGATCCGGGATAGAAACACAGATCATGGATAGCGCTATCGATCCATCTCTCAGAACCGATAACACTGCTGTAGTGTGGCAATAAAAATAACGAACTCTTATGAGAGCCAGTCCGGCCGGAAGTTTGAGGATTGGTTGGACAGTGCAGAGGAGACGTAGGAAGAAGGCTGCCCCAAAGAACATTTTCGGGTCCGTCCCCCAAACCACTCAAAAGTCAAAACCAACTAATTCATCCAAACCAACGACCTCCAGAGTGAGGTCTCAGATTGCCCCCCCACCATCAGTTCCCGGTGCCAAGCCAAAGGCAGAGACGACAATTACGCCAGAAAAGCCCCCCATAGAAGTCATTACTGAAACAGAAGACAAAACATCTGCCGTGGAGGAGTCATCCGTTGTTGAGGAACCACTCATCGAAGAGCCTCAATCTGTAGAATCTCCGCAAACAAACCTTGAAGAAAAAGAAGATGTGGTTATTTTACAGGATCAGATTCTAGGCGATAGCTCAAGGAAAGATATCGGCCTAGATAAGAAATCAGTTCAACCATCCGAAAAAACACCTGATGAGGATAAACAGGGCAAGAGTCTGAAGGCTAGACAGATTATTCAGGATAGTATGATCAAAGCTTCCATTGCGGTAGAAGAAGCAAAAACACTGAAGAAGACTCAAACAAAGACAAATACCACTAAAGAACCTGTAAAGAAGCCACAAAGGAAGTTCCGAAACAAGACCTCATCGTATCAACCAGCAAATAGAGCCCGGAGATTGGATAGAAGTAGACATATGGAGTATAAGTACGAAATGCGCGGACTTCTATTGGAGATTGGAATTGACGAAGAGCATCGTTCCAACCTCCTTGCCACTATTTGGGCACGGGGCGAAAGGCAAACTACGAAGGAGGCCAAGGAATTCCTCGTGGAGAAACTTAACGAGGGAATAATCGACGACGACCAAATGTCATCTCTGGAAAAGATCGTTGATGGATACACCGTTCGAAGGTGAAAACTGAGAATGTTCATGGGTCGAAACCCTCTGGGTATAACGTGGTGGAAACGATAGAAAGCGCCGACGATGCATCTCAAAATTCCCCGGGGATGCCACCATATCGTCGAGGCATTCATCCAGGAATGTATAGGGACAGACTTTGGACAATGAGACAGTATGCCGGTTTTTCATCCCCTAGTAACACAAACAAGCGTTTCAAAAGGTTACTAGATAGCGGTCAGACAGGAATCTCGATAGCATTTGATCTACCCACTCAGTTAGGCCTCGATTCTGATGACGACCTTTCCTCGGGCGAGGTTGGAAAGGTGGGAGTCTCAATAGACTCCATACACGATATGAGGGAGTTGTTTTCTGGAATTGATATGGGTTCTATCTCCACATCAATGACAATCAATGCACCAGCAACAACTCTCCTTGCGTTATATGTCGCAGTAGCCGAAGAACAAGGAATATCCATAGATCAATTATCTGGAACAGTCCAGAATGACATTCTGAAGGAGTACATTTCCAGAGGGCTATACATCTTCCCTCCCGAACCATCCATTCGATTGACTACTGATCTCATGTCTTGGTGCAATAGGCACGCTCCAAGATGGAATACAATTTCAATAAGTGGATATCACATGAGGGAAGCTGGTTGCACAGCATCGCAGGAAATTGCACTCACATTAGCAAATGCGATTTTCTATTCCCGGAAGGCAATAGATTCAGGAATGAAGATAGATGATTTCGCTCCAAGAATGTCCTTCTTCTTCGCTTGTCATAATGATTTCATCGAGGAAATTTGTAAGTTCAGGGCTGCAAGACAGTTGTGGTACGAATTGGTCGAGGAAGAGTTTTCACCCATCAATCCAAAATCGTCACAGTTGAGGTTCCATACTCAGACTTCTGGAGTTACACTGACAGCACAACAGCCAAAGAATAATGCAATTAGAGTGGCTTATCAAGCACTTTCTGCTGTACTTGGGGGTACTCAGTCACTTCACACAAATAGCTTTGATGAGGCTTTGGGATTGCCAACAGAAGACTCTGCCCGCCTCGCTCTACGTACCCAACAAATCATCGCCGAGGAATTAGGTATTACCGGTCATGTGGATCCATTGGGGGGTTCTTCTACTGTCGAGGAAAATACCGACGATCTGATCCATCAGGCCCGTTCCATCATTCATGATATAGGGGAGATGGGTGGGGCCATGGAGTGTGTTAAGGCCGGATTCCAACAGAGAATGATCCATGAAAGCGCGTGGGAACACCTTCGCAGCGTAGAGGACAAGAGCGAGCTTGTAGTCGGCGTTAATTCCCATGTCGACGAGGCAGAACCAGTTTTCGAAGGACTCATTCTAGACTCTAGCGAGGCAAACTCCAAGATTTCACGATTAATTGAGATGAAGTCCAATAGGAACATTGAATCCGTCAACGAATCACTATCAGAATTGAGGCAGTGCTGCAGGAACGGGTCCAACGTAATGCCTCCGATAATTTCCGCTGTCAAAGCAGAGGCAACTGTGGGCGAGGTCAACAGTGTTTTGAGGGAGGAGTTCGGCACATGGGTCGCCCCAAGTGGTGTTTAAATGGCCAGAGGATCAGTAAATCATATTGGAATAGCTACACCCTCGCTCGATGAATCAGGGGAATTATGGTCCAAATTGGGATTTTCTCAATCAGTTGACAAGATTAGCGAAGATCAAGGCGTCAAAATTAGATACTTGCAAGGCACAGGAAATACTAGAATAGAACTTCTAGAGCCATTATCTAAGGAAACCCCAGTCGGCCGTTTCATCGAACGGAGAGGCCCAGGTGTTCAGCAGATTGCAATAGATGTGGTCGACATCGAATCAATGATTTCCGATTTGATTGATATTGGAGTTAGGATGGTATCCGAAGAGCCAGTAATTGGTTCAGACGGTCTCCGAATCGCCTTTGTCCACCCTTCATCTGCCGGCGGGGTGCTCATTGAATTAGTGGAATCTTCCAAGTGAGAATCATCAAAAGGGTACCCTATCTCGCATTACTATGATTACTTCATTGGAGAAATTTTCTGATTTAGGCCTCTCAAGTATCGATGATATCGAAATGGAGAGGGATTTCATTAGAGACTCACTTGAGGTACTTAGAGCAACAGGTGAAATATCCAATGACGCCTTTCTAGATGCCGGAACGATCCAGGGGGGCCTTTCCCTGCTCCTAAACTTGCTATCTCAGGGAATCACAGCGGATGAGGCTTCTTTGCAACTAAACAGCCTAAAGAATAGAGCTGCAGCACTCAATCAAGCATACCCCGGCCTAGATGAGAAAGTCGAAAGTTTGAGATAATATTACTATACTATTACTCCAGTAATACTATATCCATATCACTTATCCCAGTGCCATGCCTAAAATCAGCCTAGACATGCCAAACGAACTTCTCGAGGATCTCAGGGAACATGTGGGGGACGACAAGAAGTTCGTCAGCCTAGCAGACTCGATTAGGACCGCATGTCGCAAACTACTGGACCAGTTGGACGAGATCGATTCCAGGCACGGTAGGATTGGGGGGGGATTGTCATAACTACCAGGGATGAAGCCATGTCCGCGATAGAGACGATCGTGAGGTACATCGAGGGAGAGGACGGCGACTTCAGGGAGGGAGTCTCGCGGACCCCAGAGAGGGTGATCGATTCGTACGTGGAGATCTTCGGTGGCTACTCCAAGAATGCGACGGAGATTCTGAACTCGACATTCAACGGCGAGGGATATGACGGAATTATACTACTCAAGGACATCGAGTTCCATAGCACATGCGAGCATCATCTACAGCCATTCACAGGGAGGGCCCACATTGCTTACATCCCAGTCGACAGGATCGTTGGGATAAGCAAGTTAGCGAGATTGCTCGACATGCATGCCAAGAGGCTGCAGAACCAAGAGAGGATAACGAAGGGGATCACTGACGATCTGATGGCTCACCTAGAGCCTAAGGGCTGCGCTGCTATCATCGAGGCGCAGCACGGATGCATGAGGTGCAGAGGGGTACAGAAGCAGAATTCCGTGATGACTACCAGTTCGATGAGGGGGGCCTTCTTCGAAAAGTCAGAGGCCCGCTCTGAGTTGTTGCAGCTGATTGGGAGTTCACCACTGAAGGGGTAGTATGAATGGCAAATTATCCGATTGTCGAGATATTCCACTCCGTGCAGGGAGAGGGCTTCTACTGTGGGACCCCACATGTCTTCGTGAGGTTCGGTAACTGCAATCTCAGGTGCGAGTGGTGCGACACCGACTTCCTGGTCTACGAGGAGATGGAACTGGATTCGATCGTCGAGCAGGTGCTGTCCTATGGGTGCGACAGGGTGATCTTCACCGGAGGTGAGCCGGCCATGCAGGACCTAGCGACTATCGGCAGACGACTCAAGGAGCACGGCATCAACCTCTCGATAGAGACGAATGGAACAATCGAAGTTGATCCAATTATCGACTGGATATGCGTGAGCCCGAAGGACCAGGTCTACCCGAATGTCCCCATCAGACAGAGATCTGGAGACGAGTTGAAGGTGGTCTTCTGTGGGCAGTCCCTAGACATCTATGACGAACTGAAAAAGGGCTTCTCACATCACTTCATTCAGCCATGCTACATCGATACCGAGTCTGTGGCCCAGAACGGAAAGAACTTCCAGGTCGTGGAGAAGTTGGTGAAGGACAACCCGGGATGGAGGCTTAGCCTGCAGACCCACAAGTGGATGGGGGTCCTATGATGCGAGCGGTAATGTCACTATCCGGGGGGATGGACAGCACGGCCCTTCTGATGCGTCTTCTTGCCGATGGGTACACTGTTACTTGCATCTCGTTCGACTATGGTCAGAAACACGTGATAGAACTAGAAAGGGCTAGTAGCAATATCAAATACCTCGCTGTAAATGGCTTCGAGGTTGAACACAGGATAGCGAAACTCGACTCGGTCATGGGCCTCTTCCACTCGGCCCTGACCACGGATGGCTTCGATATACCCGAGGGGCACTACGAATCCGAGCAGATGAAGCAGACCGTTGTCCCGAACAGGAACGCGATTTTCGCATCCATCCTTTACGGGTATGCGCTCTCTGTGGCTCTGCGCGAAGAGACTGAACCCATAATCGCCCTCGGGGTCCACAGTGGTGATCACGAGATCTACCCGGACTGCCGCCCAGAATTCTACGATGCGATCAGTCACGCCTTCGATATCGGTAACTGGGACAGTGAACTAGTCACTTTCCACCTCCCGTACCTTGACGGAGACAAGGAGACCATACTGGTCGACGCTTATGACTCAATCCAGACCCTTGGCCTGGACTTCGACACGGTCTTCGGAAACACAAACACATCCTACAACCCAGATGAGTTGGGTCGCAGTTCTGGAAGGTCTGGAGCCGACGTGGAGAGGATCCTCGCATTCCACGCAATAGGGAGGAAAGACCCCGTCGAGTACGTCGGCGGTTGGGAGGATGCCTTGGAGAACGCTCTAATGTCGAATGAGGATCACGAGGGGAGCAAATGAGCGGTGGAACGCCCAGATTCGACTCCGAGAGAGATGGGGAGTGGCGTTCTCGCCTGTCTCCCCTACAATACTACGTAACAAGGGAAGGCGGAACCGAGAGGCCGATGACTGGGGCCCTGAACATGGAGGATAGGGGCGGGGACTACTTCTGCATCTGCTGTGGCAGCCTGCTGTTCACTAGCGATATGAAGTTCCACTCTGTTTGCGGGTGGCCCGCATTCCACACGGAGCACCCCGATGCTGGGATTAGGAGGCTAGAGGACACCACACACGGAATGGTACGTGTGGAAGTCAGATGTAGTGGCTGCGATGCCCATCTGGGACACGTCTTTGAAGATGGTCCGGTGCAGTTCGGTGGAGAGCGCTACTGCATCAATTCAGCAAGTTTGGATTTTGTCCCGGAGGTTGAGAAATGAATTCGAGGATCAGGCGCTGGGTCGAGACCGATACAGGGCATAGGGTACCTAATCACAAGAGTAAGTGTTGTAATTTTCATGGCCACAGATATAGGTGGGAGGCCGAGTTAGAGGGGGAGGTCGTTACAGAAAAAGGGGTTTCAGAAGAAGGGATGCTGATAGATTTCTCTGATGTCTCAAATATTCTTACAAAGTACATTCACGATATTGTTGATCATGCTTTCATCGTTTTCGAGGGAGATGAGCAGGCAATTTCTGCACTATCTTCAATGGGCGACGGACATCGTACTGTAATTGTCCCATTTATCCCAACAGCAGAGAATCTAGCGAGATGGGCATTCGAGCAAGTCGACCGCCACATCAGTACTTCTTATGGAAACAAATTACGGCTACACTCATTTCATGTTAGGGAGACTCCTAAGTCATGGGCAACCTGGACCCGTGATTAGACAATATCCCCTTCTCTCTCGAAAGAATCTGCAGCTTCTGAAATTATCCCGATTAGCCTATGCATCTCATCGTTCTTTGGTAACCCCCTCATGACCACACGAACCAAGGTCTCCTCAATCCCCTTCCTCTTGTGCTCCTTCGTCGGAATTGATCTGGCAAGTCTCATGGACTCTTCTCTAAACCTCTCCCTTAGTGCTGGTTCAAGCAGGCGTTCTCCAGCACCCGAAGGAGACCCTGTTTGACAGTTAATGAACCAAGAGTAGCAGAATATTGCTACAGCATGACTGAGGTTCAGGATCGGGTACCCCTCCCAAGTAGGTATAGTAACTAGAATGTCACACATTCGCAATTGTTCGTTTAGTAGACCCTTCCCCTCGGGGCCAAAAACCACTGCAACCCTGCCCTCAACATCTGAAAGTCGGTCCGGCAGCTCATCTGGTAGTAGGAAATGCCTCAAAGAGGTCTTTTCCCCCTCTTCCCTCTTCCCAGATGTCCCTACTACAATTGAGCAATCTGAAACCCCCTTCTCCAGTGTGTCTACCAGTTTTGCTCCATCAAGAACTTCTTGGGCATTCTTCGCTCGTTTCCTAGTCTCTTCTGACCAATCTCCATCTCTGCCCACTATCCTCAAGTCAGTAATGCCGAAGTTCGTCATACACCTAGCAACGGCACCTATGTTGCCATCGTGTTCAGGTTCAACTAACACAATGCAGATACTTTCGTTGAACCAGGGAAGTGAGTCGTCCCGCCTTTCTCCCATGCTCTAGCGACTCCATCATAGGTGAATAGTGATGCGTTAATCCACTCTACGCTGCCTATATCTGGTGATGTACCCTGCTATCCAGTTCCGCATCCTCTTGTTGTCAACATCGGAGAACTCTGAAACAAGATGCTTGTTTGTTTCGAAGTCATCGGTGAATTGATCCGGATACATCTCCACTAATCTCAGAGCCCTCGATTTAATGAATGACGGTCTGATGTTTCCCATTTTCAATCCTCCAGTAGCTTTACTTCAAGGGGGAAACCCTCTTCTCGAGTACATACAACCCTGATTTTCCTAGGTGGATTCTGCATTCCTCTCGCCCAAATGGCATGATTTACAGATTCGTCAATCCAAATCTCCTCTTCATCAGTCTTCTTCATGTGTCTAGAAACATGAATTCTTACCTCTGCCATGGCTCTCTTTGCCCTATTTGTTCGAGGGACCTTCCAAGCAGCCCTAAGAGGGATTGTAAGCTCCTTTACCTCTGCCATTATTTTCTCACCTCTGTAGCTTTGAGCGACGCCACATGTGGCGCTTTGGATGAGAATTGGTATTACGGTTTGTCCGCATCACTACCCAAACAGGAACCCTCTTGTTTTGCTTGGTAACCTTGTTCAAGCGCTTCTTCTTGGCAAAGGGTTTGTTTCGAGCCATAATATCACTCAGTACCTCTCCAAACCTGGATATTTCTGCTCAGCAGCACTGCGAACTGAATGTGCTACTTCGTCAAGGAGCGCCTGTCCAACAGAGCTGACGACCCTCCCATGATTCACTGTTCCAGCAGAATTCATTGAGTTTTCAATTAGGCCAGAATCAGCGAGTTGTTGTAGAATCTTCCGAGAGACATTTCTCGACCCTGAAACAGCCTTGTTCTTTTTCACACCACGATTCTTGACCCCACCAAACTCTTGGGAGATACGATTTGCCCCTATTGGACCCTTGATAGCCACTTTCCTAAGAATTGAGGCGGCCCTTGTATGCCACCAGTCATCTTGAACCGGGGGCCTCTCACGATGAGTCCCGGTTTTGACCTGAGATGCCCATTCAGGGGCGATTATCTTGTCATAAGAGCTCATTTGCTCAGTAAGACCAGTAATCAGGAGATCTGCTGGAACGTCGTAGTATGTCGTCATAGCTCCACCGTGCGTCCCCGCCGTCCAACAGACCGTATTTAACCGTGATGACCTGTTTTTACTACCGCATCGATAGAAATTCGCCCCGACAAGCATTCAATAATTACTTAGCACGCCGAAAAAGCGTGAAGAGATCACTCTCAAAGAATCCAAACATGCTCCGAACCATGGTTGGCACCGGATTGACTTTGATTATACTGCTCTCCTATGCCGTTTATTCGAATACTGTGGACTCTGAATACTATTCGTATACAACTACTAATGAGCATAATATGATGGAGATTTCACCAGAGTCGGAGGGGGAGGCACAATGGTATTACACGACCTACAGTGCCATAACATGGGTCAATTTCACTGTCGAAAACGCTGCACCTGGTTCTACCCTGACTGTGGAGGCCGAGGGCACCAATTGGTCTCATTCGCCTAGCCTAGGACTACAAGACCAGAGTTACATTTGCAATGAGCCTGACTCAGACTACTCGAAATACCTGGAAACATGCGAATACAGTAGGAGCCATTCCATTGTATTAGACAATGGCAGCGGAACACTTCGTGGCCGAGTCTCACTCGATCTTCCAATAAAGGGCAAGGGGTATCTGGAAAGTGATGATATCATAAATGCGCAAAATGAAGCTGAAAATCTGGTCCAATCCGCAAAAAAGACAATCACTTGGAAAATTAAGATTGAGGATACAGGGCAAATAGCCTCTAGTGAAGGGATTCTCGTAGAATCGGAATTCACTTCCCACGAACTATTAGAATTAGAGGAGTTCAAACTCAATCCTGTTCAAGAGACTGTATACAGCTTTTCTGCATTGGTGGGTTGCTTCTTCTTAGTACTAGTAATACCCCTAATGATCTTCTTTTCTGCCAGATATAGGGAAAATAAGAACGAGGAGCTCCGTACCGCAGTCGAGGACGAATGAACAGAATGGACTATTCTTCTTCAAATCCTGTTTGATGTATTTTGACCAATCCCAATTTAACGAAATCAGCAATTGAACGATTCACCCTTTCAGGGGCCGGGGCAATTTTCTCGGCGAAAATTCTATCCATCTCTGCAACTATCTGATTTACTGACATTTTTCCATCCATCAACATCCATAGTTTGCTATTCATTTCGTCTAAAGGCCTTCTTACAGACTTCGGTGCCCCAAGAAAATTTGCCACCCTTTCCTCGAAAGAGCTGAGTTCCTTATTGACGATAATTACTACCTGCTCCGGGGCTAACTCTTCCCATCCAACTTCTACCCTAACAGGAAAAACTGTCAATCTATCTCCTCAGTTTGATTGTATTTTCAACAATTGAGGAGGCTAGAGCTCTCACCCTACTATTGATATCGTCGTTAACTAAGAAGCCATCATCATCGAAAGCCTCCTTAATATTAGGAATAGCAATCTGCTCAGGAGTTACCCAGCCATGAATCCATCTCGCGGCAATCCTCATGTGATTGAGTGTATTGTTACTACTCTGCCCTCCGAGAGTGCATATTAGTCCGAAGACCTTACCAGAGGTGTGTTTTGAGTACAACCAATCGAGGCTATTCTTCATCACTCCGCTCATGGTGCCATGATATTCTGGACTTGAAAGCACAAAGGCGTCTGCCGACACCGCCATTTCTTGGAAACCCTTGACATGTGGGTCATCCCAGGAGCCTTCAGCCCCAACAAGAGGTAAGGGTTTAGATCCGTGATCCCAGATCACAGTTTCAGCCCCGAGCTCTCTACACTCCTCGAGTATAATCTCTAACATTCTCCCGTTCGCGGAATCTAGATCGTAGGACCCGCAGACTCCCATCACAACAATTGGCTCACTCACGTCACCCACAGTAGACACCTAGTCTTCAATTATCTGTTCATTTATTGATAATATTCTATACAACAAAACCATATTCTTTTGTTGCGAATACTTATTCATCATAATTTCCTCGAAGAGGTCGTGGGAACTAGTGTAAGCGAGTCAATGGAACTAGCTGCAGAACATGCAAGGTCAGGCAATGATTCTGACGCTATAGAAACATACCTATCGGTATTGGAGGTAGATCCGGAAAATGAAACTGCATGGTACTGCCTTGGGGTCTTATACGCCAGAGCTCAATCTATGGATGAGGCAGTTGAAGCATTTGAAAATTCCAATCAATTCTTACCAAATCATCCTCCCACCCTTGCAAATCTAGCTTACCTGCTGGCTCAACGTGAACCAATAATCGCTTCACAATATGCAAAATCAGCTATAGTGACCATTTCAGATGATGAGAAACTAACATCAATAGCTCAATATTCAGAACCTTTGGAACCAAAGAGAGTCTTCGTCGAAGCGAGGCAGATTGATGAGGCATATGACGAAATTGAGGTTAATACCTCTATTTTGGATCCTGACTATAATCAAAATAGCCTCGAAACAGCAAGGGACCTCTCCACGACCGGTGACCATACCGGTGCCGTCGCAATCTGGAAGGGGCTCCTCGAGCAATCACCAAACTCGCCAGAAGTATGGCGTGGCCTTGGAGAAGCCTTGCGTTCAGCAGGATACGACGATCGGGCCAATCAATGCTTCAAGAGGGCAGAGAGTATAGAATCAGAACCCCCCGAGGAAATTATTCATGTTGAAACCCAAGAAGAGGATTTGTCTGACGCGCTGATATTGGCCGTTGAAGAGGTCCAGTCTGTCGAAATCGAACCAGTTTCACGAGGTGATATGGACGATGCAATTGGTTGGTACAATATGGGGATTAACCTACTAGGGGAAGGTAAGAACGATGAGGCATTATCAAGCTTTGAGAAGGCAATTGGGGGGTGCCCACCATCTGAGATTGATCTGAAGGTTAAGGCACAAAATGGCAGAGGAAATGCATTATACAATTCTGGAAGATTCTCTGAGAGTGTCGTTGCATATCACACAGCCATAGGAATGGATCCCCACAGCGTTACTGGCAGGACACTATTCAACATGGGTTCTTCATATGCTGCTGTTGAGATGTTTGATGACGCCATCAAGTGTTTCACACAGGCTCTAGATAGAGGTTTAGAGAAGCAAGAGTCAGAACTATGCGAGAAGCAGATTAGCAGATGCCGCCTTCTCTCCCGTGAGCAAGCAAAACGCCAGTCTAGAGTTAATTCATAGGTTCGATAGTGACGATAACTGACTTACTGGTAGGAGTGTTACTCCAATCAGCAACGCTTTCGAGTGGTATTAGCACATTTGACTCTGGAAAATAGGTCGCGACGTTTCCCTCAGGAATATCGTATTCCACAATAACCCACCCATCCGACGAAATCTCATCCCCTCGGAAGTGTGAGGTAATTGAAACCGCTTGGAACTCTTTCCACCCACGTGATTCCAAATCCTTTCGACTCATCATTACTACTCTTCGACCTCTAGAAATTCCCCTATAGCGATCATTTGTACTGTATATCGTCGTATTATACTGATCATGTGACCTTATTGTCATCATCAGGAACTCGTTTTCACGAATCACAACCGGCTGCAATTTATGGGTTATGATGTTGGCTAGTCCAGTTTCTGTTCTGAAAACTCGGCTATCACGTGGTGGATTGGGCAGATAGAATCCACCATCAATCCTGCATCTTTTGTTGAATGAATCAAATCCCGGAATGGTTCTCTCAATACAATCTCGGATACTGTCATAATCAGAGATAAGATTAGTCCAGGGAATCCCGGAGGGTTCCATTAGTTCATCTATCGCAGTAGCAAGACCTACCACAATGGCGCATTCAGACAGTAGGTGTTCGCTGGCTGGTTTCCTTTTCCCAATTGATCTATGGACAACACCCATAGAATTCTCCACAGTGACGAATTGTGTACTGCCTCCAGTGAAATCTAGTTCTGTTCTACCCAGGCAAGGCAGGATGAGTGATGTCCTTCCTGTAACGAGATGGGATCTATTCGGCTTAGTTGAGATATGAGCCGTCAAACTACATTTCTGCAAACCTTCCGCTGTTGCTTTGGTGTCAGACATCGCTGAGAGGAAGTTCCCCCCCATAGAAACGAATATACTTGCTCCGCCTTTGTTCATTTGTCTAACAGAGTCAACTGCATCTAGCCCGCCTTCTTCGGGTACATCTATACTAAACTCATTATTCAAAGAATCAAGGAACTCAATCGATGGATTATGGTTTATTCCCACTGTCCTGTCTCCCTGTACATTAGAGTGACCACGAACCGGACAAAGCCCTGCACCTTCTCTTCCGATATGCCCCCCAAGTAGTAGAACATTCGCAATCTCCTGTATTGTCGCAACAGAGTTCTTGTGTTGAGTAAGTCCCATTGCCCAGCAGCAAATTGTAGACTTTGATTTGCCGACTAACTCACCAATCCTCTGAATTTCGGATTTTTCGACCCCACTCATTTCTACAATATCCTTCCAACTACTATTCATTACCTCTGAATGATAAATCTCGTACCCATCAGTAAACTTCTCTATGAATTGCATGTCGATAGAAGAATTTGTCAGCATGGTCTTGGCAAAACCCCTGAAAAGAGCTTGGTCCCCATTGATCCTAACTCTGACATGCTCATCTGAGATTTCATTTCCGTAACCAAGTACTTCGAGTGGATTTTGCGGATGCTTAAACCTAACCATGCCCGCCTCAATTAGTGGGTTTATGCTCACTACTGAAGCACCCATACTTTTCGCATCTCTAAGTGCAGTGAGCATCCTCGGATGGTTTGTTCCTGGGTTCTGGCCTACGACAATAATCAAATCTGCCTTATCGAAGTCCTCTAGTTTTACGGTTCCTTTCCCAATTCCAATGCTTTGTGTCAAGGCAACTCCAGACGATTCGTGGCACATGTTTGAGCAATCAGGCAGGTTGTTTGTCCCAAAGCTTCTAGCAAGCAATTGCCAAAGATAGGCCGCCTCATTACTAGTTCTGCCAGAGGTATAGAAAATTGCTTCATCGGGTGAATTGAGTTCTGCTAACTCTCGGGCAATTGTTTTGAACGCCTCATCCCATGAAATCTCCTCGTAGTTGTCACCCCCGTCCCTTAGGATCAGCGGGTGAGTAATCCTACCTTGCCGATTTAGCCAATAATCTGGCTTCTTGGATAATTCAGATACGCTCCACTTGCCCCAGAATCCTGGATCGGCCCTTTTTTTGGTAGCTTCATCTGCTATCGCCTTTGCACCATTTTCACAGAATTCTGCGAAAGTCCTCTTATGATCAGGATCGGGCCATGCGCAACCAGGACAATCAAAACCATTGAATTTGTTTACACTGGATAGATTAGACAGGCTAGCCAGCAAACCCATCTTTGAGACGCTGTGTTTAACTGTGGACAATATCGCTGGCAAACCTGCGGCCGATGTACTGGGCGCGCCCTTCCGAGGTGGCATATCTTCAACTGGAGTCGTTGCCTCGGGCGTCACTCTCACGAGACAAAATAATGAGTCAGGCATTTCAAAGTACTGAGGGTAAGATAATGTCTAACTGCCACTGTCGACAAGTATGTCAGAACGAGTTCATGTTGTAACAGGAGCATTTGGATATTCAGGCAGATGGATTGCGAGGGAGTTACTATCAAGAGGCAAAAAAGTGAGGACACTGACCAATGCAGTAGGCAGGGACGATCCATTCCAAGGAATGGTTGAGGTCATGCCAATTGATTTTACCAATCATGACTTACTTGTTTCCTCCCTTAGGGGGGCCGATGTCCTGTACAACACATATTGGGTCCGGTACAAGAATCGCAAAGATGGATATGCACATGAGATAGCTGTTGAAAACACACGTAAGCTATTACTAGCTGCCGAGGAGGCCGGTGTTAATCGAATAATACATTTTTCTGTGGCTCATCCACACAAAGCCCCCGATTGGTCATATTTCAGAGGCAAGGTCGAAGTTGAGAAGATACTGACCGAGTCAAGCCTTTCTTATGCTATACTTAGGCCAACAGTTTTCTTTGGCGGTGAGAGAGACGTTCTGATCAATAACATGGCATGGCTAATTCGTAAATTTCCTGTTTTCGGAATCTTTGGGATGGGGAATTACCTAATCCAACCGATCCATATAGAGGATGTAGCAAAGGTTGCTGTTGACCAGGGTGAGTCCGTTGAAGATGTAGTATTGGATGTCGCTGGGCCCGAGATCTTCACCTACAGGGAATATGTGACCCTAATAGCGAAATCACTCGGTGTAAGGAGGTTGATAATTCCCGTACCGCCAATTGTAGGATGGGCTGTAGGGAAGGCAGTTGGGGCTATATTACGAGACAGAGTAATTACCAGGGCTGAGATAAAGGGGCTTATGCGGGGATTAATGGCCACAGATGCAAAGCCTCTGGGCAAAATAAAATTCTCAGAATGGGTGACTATCAATGGAGCAGGCCTCGGAGTAAAGTACCATAATGACTTGAAGGAGAGAAAGTACACAAATCCACGGGAATCGCACTAATCCCCGATTCTTCTAACTCCACTAAATATTGTAATTGATCGATCTTTCGCAAAACAGCCCAGCGTCAATCCATGTTCCTTAGCTAAGTCAACTGCAAGCGTACTAGGTGCTCCAACTGCAATCATAATTGGGAATCCAGCACGTATGGATTTCTGAACAAGCTCAAATGATGCTCTTCCCGACACAAATACGCCCAAACCAGGCTCCAAAACCCTCCCCCCTTCTAGGTATGAACCAACCAATTTGTCAAACGCATTGTGCCTTCCTACATCCTCGAAAATCCGACTAATTGTTCCATCACTGGTGAAACTGGCGCACGCATGAGATCCTCCTGTCTTCGAAAAAATCTCTTGTTTTCCAATAACCGAATTTAGGCATTTTGCCACAGTTTCCAAACTAATGTGCATATCTTCATCTAAATCATTATTGAAATCAGCTAGTCCATTCAAGATAGTTGATCTACCACATATTCCGCAAGATGATGTCACGGTACTTCTCCTACAATGTTGCGTGGGATCAAACAAGGCACCATCATTCAGTTTGATTACAATTTGATTATCACCTACAATCATTTCATCTATGTCCCCTGAAGTCGAGATGATTCCTTCAGAATACATGAATCCAATACTCAATAGATTGTCATGCCCCTCAGTCCTCATTGTAATTCCAAGTTCATGTCTGCCATGATTCACACTTTCGACAATTATCGAAAGAGGATTTTCGGATGTCACGTGGTCGATACTCCGAATTATTCCGTCCGCAGTGAGTTTTGCGATATCTCTAGTTTCAAACCCACGCATGGTTGATGCAGACGAGCATGATTGATATGTGTGACGAGTGTTTGAAGGAACCGTTGAAATAGAACCATTTCAACAGGTAATCATGGGATTACTAGGAGGAGAGGGTTTTTCATTACCTGTTGTCACAGAAACTGAAGTAGTAGATGTCGATCTTAACTTTACCGAATCCGCCATCGCAGCACTCAAACAGAACATGGCTGGTGATGAACAATCACACGTACTCATTATTAGTGCACAATCTGGTGGTTGTTCAGGTTATCTATACGACATGAAGATTATCGAAGACCCGGGTAATGATGGTTTCCAGAGAATCGACATAGGGGGAATCGAGGTATTAGTTCATAACAAAGACAGTTCCATGTTGAGTGGGATAAATATCGATTTCAAAGAGACCTTGATGGGTGGCGGATTTCAAATTGAGAATCCTAATGCTGATCGCTCATGTGGATGCGGGCAGTCATTTGGCTGAGGTCATGTTTTGTCCTCATCTTTTCCAAAATCAGAGTTCTTCATTCGTAAAGAAGCCAATACTCTGATTCAAGGCCCCGATTCGCTAGATGTTCTAGACAGGATTGTATCGACCAAAATTATTGACATGCCCGACCTTTCGAGAAGAAATGTATTATTCTGCGATTATAATGGTCGAATATGCGATCTAGGAGTTATCTACACAATTACTGGCAATATACTGATATCTTCTTCGAATTCTGAGAAAGAGGTAACTCGTAGGAAACTAGTGGATGGAACGTCATGGGATGAAGAGTGCGAAATATTAGTGGCGGACGAGGCAATATTTCGCATATCCATTTTCCCTACAGATTTAGACGAAGTAGCCGAACTTTTTGGAGTCGATTTAAGCGACATTGATTCGGGTGTACTATTCGAGAAAGACAATCATCTATTCGTAAAAAGTGAAACTAAGTCTGGTATTACAATTGATATTCTGGTGAAGTTTGAGAACCTAGAAAATATCATTTCCATATTGCGTGAATCCCTACTCGTAGAAATGGATTCAATCGGTTGGGAAAATTACAGAATCATGCATGGAATTACAGAAATGTGCGATTCCAGGGGAAACCTTCCGGACGAAATGGGATTGAGCAAACTTGTTAGCAATGACAAGGGCTGCTATCCCGGCCAAGAGATTCATGCTCGACTGGAGAGTCGTGGAAGGAGAATCAAAAGCCTTTGTAGACTTACAGGCGATTACCCTGTCCCTTTGGGCAAACAGAATGTACCTGGATTTGGTACTATTTCTATCAGTACTACTACTTTTTCAGACGGCCGGGCACTTGCACTTGCATTGATAAAATTGGGAAATCCTACTCCAGAATTTATCCATATTGGAGGTAATAATTACACTATAGAAATCATGGGTTTTCCTTGATTATTGCCTCATAATCTTCATCGGATTCCAACCACGCAGATAGTGGCATCAAAGGGATTATCCTCAGTGATCCCAGATTCCTATTGAATAGGTACACATCGGGATTGAAGATTTCCACCATCTGTTTTTGAAAAATCATACGAACACCACGGCCTCTATTTCTGAAGAAGAGAATCTCAACAGTAATCCCAATAATTGTCGCGGTGTAAAGCACTAACAGAACGCTGATAGAGAATGGAACGGGGTCAATAAGTAGCCCGCCAGTTCTGATTTTTGAACCATACATCAATTGCCTAGACAACAGGAAAACAAGCCCAACGCCCACCCAAGGGCCGAGCTTCTCATCCACATAAGCCTCCATGGGGATTATTCTTCGATGTGTGGGATCTGCAAATGTTAGTGTACTTTCTGTTGCAGCTCTAATTACCGATATTGCGGATACCAGAATTATGTAAACAAATGCGCTCAGCAGTAGGACGTGAAATGAGCTTAATGGGGCGTATGATACTATTAGGTAGGCGAACAAACCGAGAAAGACTGTTGTGGGCATCCTATGAATTGATGCCAGTGCCTTTCCAAATTCCTTGGATCCATCATCGAGCCTTGGGATTCCTATTATCTCCCATCGAGTATATTTCTGAATTACCTTTGCTACACCGGAAAGCGCTCTCTTGTCTATAAGAATCCACTCCACCAGCCTTAGGAATGGCATCATCGGAATACTGATAATAGCAGCGAAAATTCCAACTAGCGGCCAGAGGATCAGACTAGGGAAAAGTAGGAAATGCTGAACTCTGAGCCTATGTAGGAGGTCAGATTCGATCCTAGCCTGCCTATCTGAGGATAGGTGGACCCTTCTTGCCTCAGCATCTAACTCGCCCCTGTATCGTACTAGTGGCATTCCGGCATCTAGTACTCGACGGACCTTCTCCCTGTAATGTTCGTGTTCGGGCTCAATACCAACCCACCACCTCCATGCAAAGGAGACCGGCAGTGCAAAGAATACTGGAGATACCAGAATGAGGACAGATGTAATCATCGCCTCGTAATCATCAACCACGCTTTCGCGTGGTGTCTAGTAACTATAATGAAATGGTAAACAATGGCATGAATTGTACTATAATGCGGCCTCATAATTGTCTGCGATGGCCCCCCAGTCGACAACATTCCACCAAGCTTGGATGTAGTTCGCCCTGCCTGGTCCGTAACTCTTGTAGTATGCATGTTCCCATACATCAATGCCCATGATCGGTACCCCTTCCCCGGTCATCAATGGGTTATCTTGATTCGGGGTAGAGCAAATGCACAGATTACCATTTTCGACACATAGCCATGCCCACCCACTACCAAATCTCGTCATCGCAGCTTTTGAGAATTCTTCTTTCATTGATTCAAATGATCCGAATGAATCATCAATTGCGATTCCAAGAGATCCGCTTGGTGCTCCTCCACCATTTGGAGACATTGTTGACCAGAATAGACTATGATTCCAATAACCACCACCATTGTTTCTGACTGCTGCATTATCGAATTTTTCGACAATCAATTCCTCTATGCCCATATCATCCATCTCGGTCCCCTCTATTGCAGCATTAAGATTGGCAGTGTAGCCTGCGTGATGCTTCGAATGGTGCAGTCCCATTGTCTCAGCATCAATATGTGGCTCAAGTGCGTCGTATTCATATTCTAGTTCTGGCAATTCAAATCCCATTGTATCTAATTCTGAAAAAGGGGTATTGAATATCAAACCACCGGAACCAATTATTCACAATGTTGATGCACATCTTTGCATAAGTAGCAACATGGCTCGGATAGCAGTCACTGATGGGATGTCCGCCGAAGCCGTCGAAATGCTAGAAAATGCAGGCCATGAAGTGGTATTGCGCCATCATGATCCTGACGAGATTTCTTCTGGTTCTCTAACAGAATTTGATGCAGTTATTATTCGCAGTGCAACGAAACTTCATGCTGAACAGATTTCTGCATCTGTCTCAAGTGACGGGGGGATTAGATTCATTGGTAGGGCAGGTGTAGGTGTTGACAACATCGATATTTCCGAGGCGACACTGCGTGGGATAGTAGTCTGCAACACACCTGGGGCTTCGACTAGAAGCGTCGTAGAGATGACGATGGGGCATCTAATAGCATCGACAAGAAATATAGCTACAGCAGACCGAACGCTACGGAACGGAGTGTGGGCGAAGAAGGAACTTAGAGGATCTGAGATTGGCGGCAAAACGCTCGGCCTCATAGGCTTCGGGAGGATCGCTCGTGGCGTCGCAAAGGCAGCAAGGTCCTTTGGAATGGATGTTCACGCCTATGACCCGTTTGTTGACAATGCGATTGAAGGGATAACCATGCATGATAGCGTAGACGAAATTTTCTCAAACTGTACACATATCTCAGTACATTGCAATCTTACAGATGAAACTAGAAACTTGGTTAACACAGAACGGATTTCTACTATGCCTGGGATCGGTGCCGATGGAATCGATTGTGGAAACCATATCGTGAGTTGTGCCAGGGGGGGAATCGTCGATGAAGTCGCGGCACAACTAGCCTTGGAAAGCGGTCAATTGCGATCTCTGGCCTTGGATGTCTTTGAATCAGAGCCTCTCGGCCCAAGCCCCCTACTGAATCACGCCTCATTCCACGGAAGTCCCCACATTGCAGCATCCACACTTGAGGCTCAAGCTAGAATTGGCATAGAGATGGCATCACTGCTCATTGAGTTTTTCGATTCGGGCAAAACTAGCACATCACTAAACTACTGATGGCGTAACAATGTTGATGTCTATTGCCAAGATGCATTGTTGTGAATTTGAGTCGTCCATGTGCATTCTTCGGTTGTCGAGGAACTGCACAGTTCAACAATGATTATTGCTCCGAACATTCAGGATTTGGCAATCATATAATTAGATTCGAGGTTGATGGGAAAAAGAAAACCATTGATTCAAAGGAAATTGACAATCTTCTCTCCCTCTTGAAAAAGGCGAATAAATTCTGGATCGTAGATTTGACAGTTGACGAAAACGAATTCGTACAATATGCTATTGAAAAAGGAGAATTAGAGCATTGGGACGGATTGGAAATGATTGAAAGCAAGGAAATGGTGACCGACGAGGCGTTTTCCACCCTTCTAACTAAGATCACAGGCGACTATTCCGGACACCAAATGTGGTGGTCCGACCAGCCCGAAGAGGGACACAGCGAAGAAGAATTAGACCAACAAGAGAAAGACCATCCGATATTATTAGCCGCTGGTATCGTTATTATTTCCGTTGGCTTAATCGGGATGTTCCTTTCAAGTCCCGAAACGTTTCTCGGCGAACTGGTTTGCCAGGGAATATGCGGTCTGATATTTTTAGGCGGAGCCGGGGCCTCTACACTGGGAAGATCCGATACTGGGAAATTCACCTAATACTTCATTCAAGACTGTGCATCTGCTTTAGGGTGCCAGAAAATATAGCCAGATTATCTGGGACATCGATTCCCGAAATTGGAGATCTCAGTGATACGCCAGAATCCTTCTTAGCTTTCCATACGATGGAATTAAACTTCTCAATATCATCAGTCAATGAGCGCAAATCATGGAATCTATCCCTGTTGCATGACTGTGGTAATTCGGGAAACTCCTTCACATCAACAGCACTATTGCCATATATCGTGGTACTGAGATAATGAGTGAAGAAGGGGCATATCGGTGAGAAGATACTCAGTAGATCACGAACAACCCTATGCAGTGTCCATGCTGCTGAAGTATTCCCTTCATACAACCTTGTTTTGGACATCTCGAGCCAGTGGCTCGGGAAGATGCCAGTTCCAAATGACTTGATTGCCTGGGCAGCCGAGTAAATGTCGACGTCATTCCAAGCAGAATTAACGATAGAAAGAGTCTCGTCGAACTCTGCAAGTATCCAAACATCTTCTACCTCTAGATCGGGAGTTTGGTCCAAGACCTCCGGAACATCAAACTGACTAGCGAATCTTGCTACGTTGAAAATCTTGGTCAATACCCCGTAATACTTTGTTTCAATCTCCTCTGGATTGATGTGGAAGTCATCACCTACCTGCGCATCGCATGCCTTCCAAAGTCGGAAGCATTCACTACCTATCTTATTCGCCTTTAGGGCTACTTGCTTGCCATCGGCTCCCTTGATCTTCCATGAGCCAGTGCGTCCACTGGCACCGCATTCAAGTACGCTGTCTGCATCAATTCCGTTTCCTAGAGACTTGGACATTTTACGCCCCCATGGGTCCATACCCAAACCATCGACCCAGATGTTCTCGAAAGCTGGTTTGTCCAATAGCAAGGCGCTTTTCAAGAGGGTGTAATATAGCCATGTCCTCACTATTTCCTTGCCCTGGGGCCGTATCGATGTTGGAAAGGCACGTTCGAACAAATCAGGGTTATTTAGATACCCAGAAACAAATAGGTTGGAATTCGAAGAGTCCATCCATGTGTCGAAGACCTTCTCCTCCCCGGAAATCAAGCCCAAATCATTTTCTAAACTGGCAAAGGACCCTATGATCTCCTTTGTCTCCCTGTCAATTACTTCTGAGTCCTCAGGGGGCCTATCCCGCCAAGGCTGCACGTAGACCCCCTTTGGGGGGACAATGACCTTGTTTCCATCTTCTGAGTACCATATAGGGACCTCAGTATGGTACCACCTTCTCCTACTAATAGGCCAGTCAATTGAAATCCCATCTACCCAGTCATGTAGGAACTGCCTATTCCTCTCTGGGATGAACCTACTTCTCTTGGATAGTTCCACGAGTCTCTCAAGTACATGTGTCTGCCTGACATACCATTCCTTCAGTAGGATAATCTCAATCGGATTCCCACCCCTCTCACTGACAGGTATTTCCTGCTCCCTTTCCTCAATAGATTCTAGACAACCGGAATCCCCCAGTATCTTCGTCGCCGCAATTCGCGCATCAGTCACCTTCATGCCACTAAATGGACCAGATAATGATGTCATTTCACCATTAAGATCAATGGCAACGAAGGGGCTCAGACCGAGCTCTCTGAATATTGCCACATCATTCTGGTCACCATAGGAACAAACCATCAGTATGCCACTTCCGAATCCCATCTTTACAGAGTGGTGGGCCATAATTTCCACACTCAATTCCCTATCAGAAACAGGCAATGGGAGTATTGCTCTCTTTCCGATTAGGTGCGAGTATCGTGCATCATCGGGGTGAACCATCAGTACGCCACAAGAACATATCATTTCTGGTCTAGTGGTAGAAATTATGATTTCTTCACCATCTTCAGTTGCCCAAATAACATTGCAGAGTTTTGTTCTACGCTGAATCCTCTGAACTTCTGCATCGGCGATTGTAGTTCCTTCTACAGGATCATAGATGTTGGGCCTTAAATCCTCAACAATATCACCATTCTTGAATAGGTCAACAAATATTGACTGAGAAACTGCTCGAAAATCGGGTGAATCGGTAAGGTATTCGTTATCATAGTCACAGGAGAGCCCGACTCTTTTTGCGGTTTTGCGCATAGCTTGGGTGTATTCATCAATTGTCAATTCACAGAGATTCAGGAACTCAGCCCTGTCATAAGTCCTCATTTTCCTCCCAGTTTTCTTTTCAACGGTAAATTCGATGTTGATTCCATTGCGATCTACCCCCCATGGGAATCTAACTTCCTTGCCTAGCAATCGTTGGCTCCTTGCTATTACGTCTATCATACTGTATTGTGCCACGGCGCCAATATGCCAAGTTCCACTGGGGTATGGGGGGGGCGTATCGATAACGAAAATCTCCTTATCACTTCGAGGGTCAAAGCTGTATCTGTTTCGGTAAGAATCCTCGTCGTAGTGGGACTCCTGGATACGCTTCTCAAGATCAACACTCCATCTCTTGTCGGTAATTTTTGGCTCACCCACAATGTCACCCGATTATTCGTAAAGTCCGGCGTTCTTGACCGTTACCATTGCATAATCAAAATACAAATCTTGGAACATGTTTGCCGAGGGGTTGAAGGTATGCCGTTTCACGTCGAAGTAGGAGTGACATGGCGAAGAAGGGAATAGGCAACTCATTAGGCGCCTCTGTCAGTTCGATTATTGATAAATCTAGAACAGGAATTTCCAATACTAACTCAGAGCAGATTAGGGGCTCAATCGCTAAGATCCCCAATAGAATTAGACGTCGTTTTAGAGAGTCTGAGAGCTCCAGTCTACTTACTATATTCCCAATCTGGGCTGTCTTGATTTCACTGGCATTTACTTTGTCATTATTGCCACACTCTGGCGTCCTTGATTGCAGGGACGGTTTTGACAATCCGAATTATTGCAGTGAAGAGCCAGCACTCAATGTAAACGGAGATCTGGAAGTTTACCTTCCCACTGATGATGATCCGCATAGTGTAAAGAATCTAATTGCCGAAGTCGAAAAGGACTGGACAACTAACGTGATGGTGATTTATGTAGAATCATATAACTACAATGTCACTCAGATTAACATTCTTGATCAAATCGACAAAGTGGAAAGAGTAATCAACAATCAGACAAATGATGGAGGTGTCGATGATAACGTAATCTATGTCCTATCCATTTCTACGGTAGTAAAGGAAGTCAATTCTAGTGGTGGCAGGGTAGTCAAGGCATTTTTCTCAGGTTTAGCGGAAGCGACTGGGAATCAGCAGCTTTCCGATGAGATAAATGAGACCATCGACGCCCAAAGCGATTTGATTGGCAATTATGCAATTCCCGATGAACAACAGCGAGTTGACCAGATCCTGCAGGAAATGCCACAGAACGCATTGGATAAACTCGTCAGGGATGTCGGAACTGCAACCGAAGAAAGTGCATTTAGATGGAACCGTGCTGTAATAATCATTGGAATTGCCGATGATACCGGTGATAAATCCGTTGGAGACATAGTTACCGAAACACAGGGCAAAATAAACGAGATTGCTTCCAAAAACAACTGGGGCACTCCGGATTCCCAGGGCAAGTGCGATGAAACCAGCAGTCCATTGTGCCTACGAATGACGCTCACGGGTCCAGCACCTCTAACTAATGCAGTAACAGAAGAGTCGTTCAAACTATTCTGGGAGGTCTTCCCCGTTGGTGTTGTAATCGTAGCTAGTATGCTGTTCATTTTCCACTGCGATCTACTTCAAACAGGAAGAATTCGATTCGTACAAGGAGTCAAGGTCGTCATAATATCAGGTCTTCCAACACTTTGTGCAGTATGGGTCACTTTGGGAATGATTGGCCTATTGGACTACGAAGTAACCATGACCGTAATACTAGTTGGCCCAATTGTACTATCACTTGGCGTCTCTTATGGGTTGCACATTACTAACAGATATGCTGAGTCCAAGGGGACGCCCCATGAGAAAATGGCAGCAGCACTGAATTCGACCGGTCGAGCCGTATTCCTATCTGCGATGACCACGATAATTGGATTCATCTCCCTCACATTCGCACCCATGAAACCTATCCAGACTGTTGGTTGGGCATTAGCCGGTGGAATTGTCGTTGTTTACTTCATGACTATGATCATGGTCCCCAATCTTACCATTCTACTAGATCTAAAGAAACCTTCACACCCACCCCCCAAGGTATTCGTTGCTGCCGTAAACATGCCCGTAAAGTGGTCTCGTATCACAATAGCCCTATTCCTTACGCTGATGATAATCTCTGCAGGATACAATCGACAAAACGTCGAGGAAAACATCGACTTGCTGAAAATGGCCCCAAATGAGGTCGAAGCGGTACAGAAGATGGATGTCTACTCGACGGAGTTCGAAGCCGGACAACCAGGATTCTTGTTGGTCGAGGCTGACATTAGGGCTGAGCCCGAATTAGGAATCGGATCAATTACTGCCGACCACCCTTATGCTAATCTAGAGGGAATCGAGAATCTGGAATCCAAATGTAACGATGTAGAAAACGCCACTGCAGTGTCCATTGTTTTCCTGATGAAGGCCATTGCAGTAGGAGTAAATGTCTCTGGGTCTCCAATAAATGATATAATTGAAGACACACCACTACCAGACCCAATCAAAGAGGTCGCAGAACTGATATTCGATCGTGGCCAATCAGGTAACGTTTCATTCTGGACCATACTTGACACATTGGATGCTCAGGAGGATGATGGTGGCCGACAAGTCCAGAATTTCTTATTGTACGTTTTCTACAATAGCATGACAGAGGAAATGCGTGAGCTATTCATCTCACCGGACTATCAAAGGACTCTGATATATATCGACATGCCATTCATGGATGTCAAAGCGACGGCGGCGACTGCTGAGCAGATCAATCAATGGGCGAAGTCTGCAGGTGATTCAGAAAATCCGATATCTGTACTTGGAGATACCCTGATTGGCGTAGCATCAATAACAATTGAGGTAAATAAGCTGATTGTAGAATCCCAATGGACCTCGCTTGCATTCGCATTGGGCTTCACTGTTGTCACACTCGCACTTGTCTTCAGAGACATCAGATATGCTTTACTGACCACTGTACCAGTCGGATTCACCGTCGCTATGCAATGGCTAGTCATGGATTCCGGTGGAGTCACTCTGTCACTTGTTACTGTGATGATCGGCTCAATACTGGTTGGCGTAGGAATAGACTTCTCAATTCACATTGCAAACAGGGTTAAGGAACTAGGTGGATCGTTAGATGCAATTCGCACGGCCTGTGCGAGTACCGGGATGAGCCTATTCGAGGCTACGACCGTCACTGCTGCAGGCTTGACATGTGCGTATCGAATCCCAATCGAGGCAATCACTCCTTTCGTTACAGTGATCATCATCCTGCTGATTATAGCTGCTCTTTCCGCATTACTACTATTACCGGCAATTTACTCATTCATGGTAACTTCCAATCTTGGCCTAACTGGCGGTTCCTCTGCAATGATCAAGTCTTCAGGACTATCCCACGGTGTAACCAATCGAGATATTGAGCCCCTCGATTCCACATTGGATTATGCAATTGATGCATGGTGAAAGGTAATGTTGATTTCTCTCCTACCAGTAGGTAGTTCATGGTGAATTACTGGTTAATGAAAAGTGAGCCTCACGTATACCCGTGGGAACAGCTTGTCGCAGATGGATCTACACATTGGGATGGGGTTAGGAACTACCAAGCCAGGAACATTATGAGAGATGATATGACCGTCGGTGACTATGTTCTTTTTTATCATTCAAATTGCAAACCCCCACATGTAGCCGGTGTCGCTAAGGTATGCAAGGAGGGATATCCCGACTTCACGGCTCAAGATAGCAATTCAAAATATTTTGATCCTAAGGCAACTCCCGATAATCCACGCTGGATAATGGTAGACATTGAGCCATCCTCACAACTAGGACCGGTAGGACTGCCAGATTTACGTGCAAATGGCGATTTGGAAGGAATGCCATTGCTCCAAAGAGGTCAGAGGTTATCTGTTCAACCCGTTTCCGAAAGCCACTTTAGAATTGTATGTGCAATGGGTGGGCTAGAAAATTTAGAAGATTAGGCGATTCTGTGACTTATTCAATTGTTGCCAGTTGTCCGGATACCGGTCAAATCGGAGTCGCCGTTCAGTCCCATTGGTTTGCCGCTGGAGTAGTTTGCTGGGCCAAAGCAGGTGTAGGCGCAGTTGCGACCCAGGCTATGGCATTAATTGACCATGGCCCTCTTGGTATCGAGCTTATGGGGGGTGGTGCAAAACCTGAAGAAGCTATGGAGAGCAGACTTTCATTGGACCCGACTCCCGAAATAAGGCAAGTGGCTATGATCGACGCCAAATATAGAATATCAACTCATACTGGTTCCGATACCATTCCTGAATCGGGACATTTTGTGGGTGATGGTTTTTCTTGTCAAGCAAATATGATGTGGAAATCTACTGTTTGGGGATGCATGGCAGAGGCATTTGTTGGTACTAGTGGTGATCTATCCAGACGAATGCTCGCGGCTTTAAATGCAGCAGAATCCGAACACGGCGATATTCGTGGCAAGCAATCAGCGCGCTTACTTGTAGTAGATTCCGAAATCCAGCCCTACCCCTGGGAAGGAACTATTGTGGATATCCGTGTAGATGATAATCGGGAACCACTGGTAGAGTTGGATAGGCTCCTGAAAATGCATAATGAATATGTAAATATCAATAACTTAGACATGGAAGCAATATCACAGACTAAACATACGGGAAATCCTGAAATTGCGTTTTGGAAATCAATCGGGCTGGTACAATCCGGTCGAATTAATGAGGCTAGAGAGCTAGCCTTGATTGCATTCGAAGAAAATAGTGGTTGGGAAGAGCTTCTTCGTAGGTGTGCCAATAATGGCCTGGCCGGCGTTACTGACAAAACAATTAGTACGTTGCTGCACATGAATCAAGATGATTAGTGGGTGGGCATGTCCTCGGTGGACGCTCGTCATCAAAGAGACTTGCACTCCAGTCTTCTCCGTCCCGAAGTCCCAAGGCATCCAGCATCCCCGGTCGGGCTGCTCGCTTCCGCGCCTGACCTGGTTCCCGGGCGTAAGACGTTTGGAAAACCCCTCCGGATTTCCCTCCCGTCAACCTGGATCTCTTGGGGGCGAGACATCGCAGTCAACTGGAGTAATCTCAGTGGTTCGTTTGCGCCGCCCTCGGACTTCGGGTCACCATTTTCGACGATTTGTGAAAAATAGAGCACGTCAACTCCCCCCCTAGCCCGTATAGTGCTCACAGAGGTCACCTATGAACATGACAGTTCATGATTCATATTTTGAGGGGCAACCGGTTTGAATCTCAAACGAGTCTATGAACCAAATTCCATTTTGTTTTACCAGTTCCCCGCGTACAGCAATGGTACGACCTTCGTCGAAACCATCGGGAACGGGAGAATCAGTGAAATCTACAAATATCTCATCGGTCACTCCTTTTAGAATGAAACTCATCTCTTGATTGTCCAGAGAATCCGGTGAGACGACTCCCCTCACGAAAATATGCCCATTTTGGAATTTTACTGGTTCGTCCATAATCTCATCAACTGAATATTGAATCTCGGGATCTACACTGGCCATCATTAATCCCAGCACTGCTAACGATGAGCCGAAAACTATGGCAAGTCTCGAAAACCTTGTTAGCGCCACAACTAATTCTCACGGCTCTTTGCTAAATGTGTTTGTATCCCACGGCTTCGTTAATTGAAGAAAACCCGGATTCGCTTACTCTTCGCTTCAACCCCTTTACAATCGACGAAACAATGGTTGGCCCATTGAAGACAAGGGCTGAATATAGCTGAATCAACGATGCCCCAGAGATTATCGCTTCCCAAGCAGAATCTTTCGAGTCAATGCCACCCACACCAACTATGGGTATCTTCCCGTCAGTTTCATCGTATGCCATGTGAATTACTTCTAGAGCCCTTGACTGCAATGGTCGACCAGATAGGCCACCTTCACTAGAGAATGCCTTTCTAGACTGAGTTGATAGTGGAATTGGCCTTTTTATGGTAGTATTTGTGGCTACTATGCCATCGATGCCCAATCTTTGTGCTAATGAAATGGTACTCCTTATTTCATCATCAAGTGCATCGGGCGAGAGCTTTAGCAGGTAGGGTTTTTTGGGCCCTTTCTTGGATCTGATCTTGTTGCAAGAATGGAGTATAGACTCAAGATACTCGTGGCCATGCAGTTCCCTTAGCCCTGGAGTATTCGGAGAAGAGATATTCAGAACAAACATATCTGCATGATCCCACAATAAATCGATTGTAGCGGCATAATCATCTCCAGCATGGTCATTTGATACCTTTTTAGAACGGCCGATATTTGCAGCAACGGGCGATTTTGGCCAACGTTCTGCCGACTTTCTCTGAGCAAGACTCTTTCGTATCTCTGAAGCGCCCGGGTTATTGAATCCCATTTTATTGACCAAGGCCCGATGTTTGTTTGCCCGAAACATCCTAGGTTTGGGATTCCCTTCTTGGGGGTACCTAGTTACACCACCATATTCGCACCAGGAGAACCCAATGGCAGACCACGCCAACAAAGCTTCTGCTCCCTTGTCGAATCCTGCCGCTAATCCTAGTGGGTGATGAAATAACTTCCCAAACACCTCAATGGGGACTTCTGGTGACTTGTATAACGAATTTAGAACTGATCGGCCAGTACGAGATTCTCCAATAACTTTCAAAGCGCGCATTGAAAGTGAATGCGCACGTTCAGAATCAATTAGACGTAGGGCAGGATTCCCGAATAGCCTCCATGCTACTCCCATAATATTGCCAATCGTAACTATTCTTCAATGGTTACGGATGATTAGTGCAATAATCGAATATTTCATCGACAAAATCAACCGGATACGCGCGCGCGAGCGCGAGCGCGCGCGTTGCCATCCCAATCAACCACTCATGTTTATACGGGTCTTGTTACGGCATTTCAAATCCGAGGAGACATAATGAAACTGGTCATACTAGAATCCGGCGCCAAGGCCAAGACCATAAAGAAATATCTCGGAAAGGGGTGGATTGTTGTTGCTTGCAATGGCCATGTGCAGGATCTCCCATCTAATCGAAAGACCAAAGATAGTTCCAAGGCCATGTGGACTTCCAAACCAGGAGAGTTGCCCCAACCCCCATGGTCTTGGACGGATAGAGCAGAGAGAGTTATGTCAAAAATTACATCGAAGGCAAGAAAATCTGGAGTCGATGAGGTATTCATCGCAACTGATCCAGATAGGGAGGGCGAGTTTATTGCTTGGAGACTCAGTGAGATACTATCCGAATTCGACTCTGTAAAGAGAGTGTCATTCAATGAGATCACCAAGGATGCTGTTATTTCATCAATTTCTAATCCTCAAGAGTTAGATATGGATCTAGTTAATGCAGCGATTGTTAGGAGACTGATGGATAGACTTGTTGGATTTAGATGCTCTAAATTCTGTCGTTCATGGAAGTTAAGATCAATGGGTAGGGTGCAAACACCCACACTAGGATTCATAGTAGAAAAGGAAATTGAGAGAGATGCCCATATTCCAAAGGAGTACAACTCGGTAGGAGTTCCTTCTAACGGGATCGAACTAAGGGTAAGGTTCCATGAATCCAGTGATGATGATGCATGGGTAGATGATGATGGGAAGCATTTTCCAGACAGGACTTCGAATACAGAATTCGCCAAGCTAGCATTTGACTTGATAAATTCCAGTCGTTCACTGAATCTCGAGTCAATTAAAGAGGGTACTGTAAGTAGACGGCCCAAGCCCCCGTTCACTACTGATACGATGCTACAAACTTCCAGTTCTACGTTGGGGTGGTCAATTTCTAAAACCAGTAAGATAGCATCCACCTTATACCAATCTGGCCATATTACATACATCAGAACGGACTCAACCAGAACTAACGCAAAGGCCAGGGATGAGGTTAGGAAATACATCGAATCTAATTATGGCCAGGATTTTCTTGGGGATGGCGTGGGGGAGATTCGTAAAACTAAGGAAAACGTCCAAGACGCGCACGAGGCTATCAGGCCCACAAATCCCTCCATAGAAGTTGCTGGCGAAGATCGTGATGAAAAGGCACTTTACAGACTCATTTGGTCTCGCTTTGCATCTAGTCAGATGTCGAACTCAATTAGGGAAAGAAGAAGTTTGACATTTTCCTGTGTTGGACTAGATGTTCCCGTGAATGGGACATCCACATGGAGAACCCATGCAGGTTGGGAGGAGGTGTTCTCTTGGTCATACAAAGATGTTCAAACACAACCACCCAATATTGGATTCACCGTTGGTTCAAAATGGGACATCGATGAAGATGCGGTACTGACTATAGATTTCACTAAACCACCGAGACGCTACACCGAAAGCTCAATCATTCAACAGATGAAAAAAGACGGAATAGGACGTCCTTCAACTTATGTTTCTACAGTATCAAAATTAGTAGATAGAATGTACGTAGAAAAGGAGGGGTCTTCTCTTATCCCTACGACAAATGGTAGGACCTTATGGACCGAAGTGACTCCCTTTTACAATCAATCAGATGTTTATGATCAGGGACTATTCACATATGGTTTCACATCTAGTATGGAGGAAAAATTGGATCTAATTGAGGCCGGTGAAGCCAATGCCTCGGAACACTGGACACATTTCGTTGATACATTCAGAGAAATGCATAACATAGCCTTGGAGAAGCGTCGTGAGAAGCCAACAATAAGACAGATCCAGTATCTACAAGCAATTCTTAATCGAATGACAGAACTAGAAAGGCAGCAGATAGTGGGGGATAAATTAGTGGAAGAACTAACTGGTGACCAAGTTCGAAATATTATCGATGGACTAGGTGAGGCGGCCCAAGCAAATATTCCACCAAGCGAAAAGCAGATTGCCACTATACTGAAACTGGTCGATAGGCAACAAATTGATCTGAATCAATTCTTGAAGGAAATGGGAGAATCTGACATTAGTGAATTGACGGGTGGCAGGGGTGGAACAGCAAGCAATGCTATCGGAGCACTGATTGATCTAGACAAGAATTCACCTGCAACAGAAAAGCAGGTTGCGACAATTATCTCGATGACCGATTCACTAGAAATGCCAATTGAGGATGCCATTGCTGCTGTCAATACTGAGTCTATCGAGGCAATTTCCAAGTCAGATGCAAGCATTCTGATTGGTAATCTCAAGAAAACAATTAATTCAAAGAGAAGAGGTAAGAAATAGTAACCGGGGAGTCGAAATGGTCAGATTATTTGATGCCATCGTAGTTGGGGCGGGTCCAATTGGGGGTTACCTGTCAAGGAAATTGAATGAACATGGCCACAGCGTCCTTCTATTGGAGGAACATAATGAAATTGGTCGACCGTTCCAATGTGCTGGACTAGTAAATCCACGTGCAATGGAGACTATAGGGCTGGAATCATCCATTCTAACGCCAATTTGGGGCGCTAATATTCACAGCCCAAATGGAAAAAGAGTATCTATCGGCGATCCAAACGTACCAAGGACATTTTCAGTATGCAGGAAGATTTTCGACGAAGCAGTGGTAATGCAATCAATTGCAACGGGGACGGAAATTATGCTATCCACGAAACCAATATCAGCGACTATAGAGGATGAATTCGTCGAAGTTAAAATCGATGGTTCGAATGGCTCTGAGACAGTGCGATGTAAGCTTCTTTGTGGTGCTGATGGGGCTCACTCATGGGTTAGGAGGAAATTCAAAATGGGTTCTCCTACGGAAACAATGATTGGATTTCAGATTGAAGTTACGGGATATACGGGCGATGATGGGGTTCTTGATATGTACACCGGCAATGGAATAGCCCCGGGTTTCTTCAGTTGGGCTATTCCTACCGGTGAGACAACAAGGTTGGGTACATGGAGCAAAGCGAATCTTATGGGGGGAACTTCGAGTGAGGAATTCATTAATCGATTGATGGGGGATCCCAATCTAAATACAAGATTCGCTGAATGCTCTGAAGTTGGTCGATTCTGCGGCCCGGTACCTAGTGGTATTGTAAGAAGACCATTGCGTGAGAGAGTAGCATTATTCGGAGATGCCGCAGGGATATGCAAACCTACTACAGGAGGTGGTATCGGACCTGGTTTCAGACAAGTAGATATCCTCGTACCCTTACTAAGTAAGGGAATAACGGACAATGATTTGAATGCCTCAAGAATGAAAAACATCTCATCAAAACTAAAGGAGATGAAGAGGGATCAGAGAAAAAAGAGGGCTTTGAGGGATGCTTTCCTTACAGAGATGGATGACAATGAACTAGAGAGCATATTTGCCGTTTGGGCGAGACCTGAAGTGACTGATTTAATCAATGAATTCGGGGATATTGAGAATCCCATCCCACTAGGGGTCAAGATGCTCAGAGAGGTGCCGGAATTCAGAAGGCTTGCAGGAAGAGCGGCGAAGGCCATTCTATGGAGCTAATAATGCGTCGTTCGATTCAGAGAATCCGGTATCCTCCTTTCGAATTAGGGCAAATGGACCCTGCTGCAGTTCCAATATCCGAAGTCGAAGTCGAAGTCGATGACGATATATTTACAAATTTCAGAATTGGATCAGAAGAAGGCTGGTTTGTTGAATGGACCGATTGTAATGAAAATGACCTGCCTAGAAAAAAATTTGAATGTGAAATTGGATTCGAACCACCAATATTCCTGACTCGAACTAGACTAGGTTGGTTCATCAATCCGGACCCACTTCATAACATCTCAAGAAGATTGATAATGCCAACTGTATTACTTCTCATTGTCTCACTTTTTATCCATGCAATAGAGCCCGGTTTAGTAGATCTTAGAATCATTAGTAGTGCAATTGCTGGTTCTGTTGTAATAGGTCCCTTGGAATATCCTAGGTTACTATTCTACACTTTTCCACTTTTTCTCTTGCCACTGATTTTCCGTACAATAGCAAATTTTCGCGACATGGCAAGACAATCAATGATCAACGAAAATCCATACCAAGAACCCACATTCACTATCGATGAAGATATGGGATCACCGGTAGTTACGATACATGGATTCGATAGCGACATTTCACTAATTAGGGCTAGAATTCAGGTTGGTGTTGCAAGCCCAGAGAGAAGTACAATTCTATATTCGCTCGGAAGGAGTCAGTTTGGTCAACCATCACCTGGGATGTCTACAGTACTATCGGAAAAAAGAGTATCACCTGGGGATGAAGTCGGTTTAGGGGTTGGTGAGTCGACACCTATGCAATCAACCACAAAGAAGTCGGTCATACTAGAACCACTAAGAATAATGAGTCGATCACAATGGGTTTCTGATATAGAAGTTGGATTGCCCTGCAAACTATGCATGCCCGATGAAAACTGGCCCGGTTCTATATATTCATCACTTATAGCGATACATTGGGAGGTGATTTTGGAGTTCGAGCAAAATGATGGAAGAAGAATTGCTTGGGTGTCTCCAATTATTGTTCCCCAATCTAATGGGTTCACTGATATTCCAATAGCCCCCGTAATCAGTGGAAGAGCCGAGTTATCAGACTTGTAGTGTATTAACTTCAACTTCAGAAACTTCCAGAATATTATACTCGGAGTCCCGTAGTGCAGGCACAAATCCGTTTTGCAGAATTGTTTCCTTCAACTCGGCTATGGATGCCATGGTCTTTTTAGTACCCGAAGCCGAAACGACATTTTCCTCCATCATGGTAGAGCCTATGTCATCGGCACCGCCCGACAATGCTATCTGAGCGACCTCAAGGCCCATGGTTGGCCATGACGCCTGAATATGGTCCACATTATGGAGGAAAATCCTCGATACCGCTACATGGCGCAGATATTCCACAGCACTAGCACCAAGGCCAGTGGAGTTTCTACGTAGGCCGATCTTCCCGAATGCGTTGTTCTCCAGCATTACTGGCCATGAAATGAATGAGGTGAAACCAGGATTGCCATCTAAAGTAGTCTGGGCCTGCAATGATCTGATTCGAGCCATATGCTCAACACGTTGGTAATGACTCTCGCCAAATCCGAATACGTTGGTTGCAGAAGTAATCAGGCCTAGGGACTGAGCCTCGCTCATTACTCTGAGCCAGTTTTCGGAAGATCCCTTTCTGGGAGAAATACTGCGCCTCACGTTGTCGACCAACATCTCAGCCCCACCCCCTGGAAGTCCGTGTAATCCTGATTCGCGGAATCTGGAAAGAACTTCAATCGTCGTCAGTCCTGAAACCTCAGAGATGCCCTCAATCTCTATGGGTGAGAAACAATCGAGTGAGATGCTGGGGTGCCTTTTTGACAACTCTTCCAGAAGTTCAGTATACCATTCAATTGGTAATGATGGATTAACCCCACCCTGCATGAGAATCCTGCTACCACCTAGACGTTCCAGCTCAACAATTCGTTCGCTAATCTGGTCTACATTCTGCGTATAGCTTTCTTTGTGACCCGGGGCTCTGGAGAATGAACAAAAATGGCAGTTAATTGTACAGACATTAGTATAATTGATGTTCCTATCAATCATGTATGTTACGAGTTTTCCAGGAACCTGGGCTCTCCTTCTCTCCATTGCTACGAACATTAGATCATTCAATGGCGCGTTGGAATATATCTCCGTGGCGTCTTCTACTGACAGCTCGGGGGGGTAATTTTGCAGTTGCCCTTCTAGAACGGATCGCCAATTTTCCATACTAAATTCCCGAGCCGACAATGTCCTCTATTTCGCTAATCTCCTTAGGGCATGATGAGGAAAGCACAACTGGGCCTTCCTCAGTAATGAGGATGTCATCTTCTATTCGAATACCTATTCCTGAGTATCTTTCGGGAATTTTAATATCTGTTCTCCAACTGCTAAAGTAAAGCCCTGGTTCGACAGTTAGAATCATTCCTGACTCCAATATGGGTCCTTTGTCATCATCTCCTTGCCTACCACCTCCAACATCATGAACATCTAGGCCCAAAAAATGTCCAGTTCCATGCATGAAGAAGTTCCTATATGGTCCATTGAATTCAACTGGGTCGCCTATTGCTTCCTCGAGTGTGCAATCCAGAATACCAAGTTCGATGAGCCCTGCGGCAAGAATTCCTGATGTCGCAGTGTGTATGGAAACCCATGAAGAGGCATTTTGACATGCTTCAATCCCTGCAAGTTCGGCTTTGAGTACTAATTCGTAAATTTCCCTCTGAGGTTCTGTAAACTTGCCATTAACTGGCCATGTCCTAGTGATATCAGATGCGTACCCCTGTACTTCACAACCTGCATCAACCAGAACTAGATCGCCGTCTTTTACAACAGATTGATTTGTATTATAATGCAAAATGGTACCGTTTTCACCCCCCCCTACAATTGAAGGGTAGCTCCATCGACTCTTGCAATTCATGAAATGCCCTTCGACAGAAGACTGGATTTCCCATTCACCCATTTCGGGGGTCGCATTGGCCATGGCGAATTTGTGGGCTTGGGATCCAATTTCTGCTGCTTCCCGCATATACTGAATCTCTTTACTGGACTTGACTCTTCGCATAGGGTCAATGATTGGCCTGGGATCCGTAATTCCCTCTATCTCTTTGAGGATATTATCAATTAAATTAGAGACGCCCAATATCGTGAAAACGTTATCAAATTGGCCAATCATTTTCGAAATTTCTGATTCAAAATTCTCTATAGATGATGCAGTCGAGGCGGGCCACGATTTAGCGCCATCGACTCCGATACGGATTCCTTCCCAGATTTCCTTTTTTGTATCTCGGGGAGGGACGAAGAGAACGGATTCCATGTTTCCACTTTGGTTGTGTGCAACGAAAACCCCCTCATCTTCCTTCCAGCCGCACAAATACAGCATGTACGAGTTTGGCCTGAAAGGGTATACTACGTCATTTGAACGAATTTTCCTATCGTTTGTGGGAATGATAAGTATGCTAGATTCGGGTAATTGGGCAAACAGCCTTTCCTGCCTATTCGTATACTCGGATGATTCGAAAGGCAGGTCCATATGTGCCCCTCATGATTCTGCCTTTTGGTCTTTCTACTGGGGCCATTTTGGTATGTCCGACTCGTTACCATTTTGGTATGTCAGACTCGTTAGCCTGTTTCCGCATATTTACAATAGAATATGAAAAGAATAGTGTAGAGAGAATAAGTACAATTATCGATAGTGGCATTGATGAATCGACAGACCCATCTTTGACTAAGATCGATATTTGCGAGGTCACGGAGTCATCATCAATCACTTCGATGGTTAAAATGAACTCATCTTCAATCCCATCCGGCCAAATAATCTCTCTCGACGCACCTTCGTAAGTAGGGATGTTATTTACTCGCCAGACAAAACGCAAATTGAGTGCATCATTTGAGGTATCAGTAGAGCTCGATGCATCGAAATGAACCGTGGACCCTTTCTGGAGTATGAATTCAGCATTGTCCGAAATTGGAACCCCGTCGATTGTCAACCTGACAATTGGAGCAATATTCTGAATTTCAATAACTTGTGAATTTCTACCAATATTTCCTGCTTGGTCCGCGACGGCCAAATTGACCACATAGGTTCCCGATTCTGTGGGATAGACGGAGATGCTCCTCTCATCCGTACCCACGACAAACACCGTACTAGGCACATTGCTCCCTCCTACTTCAATTACAGACCAAATGTAAGTTAGACCTTGGATCCCCCAGTTCAAATCATAGGATGAAGACCCGTCTATCACCACCGCCGCAATTCCTTCCGGTATAGTGCTAGGACCTTCGATAAGTGCTACTGGAGGGTTGTTGTCTACCCTGATACTAGCACAGTCATATGCGAATTCCTGATTTAACGGATTGGTCGCATATATTACTAAGTCATACCAACCATCAGGGTAATAGGTCAAGTCGATCTCAAAAGACATTGGTCCCACATGATGGCCATCTTCATTAACTCCAAATGATAGCTGAGACGAATTAAGCCATATTAGATCGTCTGGCAAATCCGAAATGTTCTGGCTTTCTACATCTGAGCATTTCACGTTTGTGGAGTTCCTAAAGGTGTATTCGAAAATAGGCTCTGCGTGGTGAACTGTCCTAGAAAGTGCATTTACTATGTACCGTTGGCTATACCGTTTTTCGGTAGAATCCTCGTAAATATGTATAGTCGGGGGTAATTGTTGCGTATTAGGGGAAATGAAAATTGACATCAATTCTGTATGCATATTTCCGGAGTCATCTATTGATGTAACGACAATCGTACATGCGCACGGACCGACAATAAGGGGATTGATTTCAATGCTAAATGACCATACTTTCCATGAGTCAGTTTCAGATTCTAATTCTAGATTATCTGTGAAATCGACATATTGCCTTGTCCCCAAAGAATCCAATAATTCCCATGTCGCCGAATGCGGGGCACTCTCATCTCCTATTGTGCCGGATATCATTGTACTAGAGCCATCTGACATTTCGAGTATATAGGACCCGTCAGAAATGTCAAGTGTAATTTGAGTAGGATATTCACTCTCCGAATCCTCTGCAAAAGCGGATGATTGCGAGATAGTCACGACCAATAATGATAAAATGATGGATGACAAGCAGTCACGAGTAGTTGTGGTGAACACGATTATCGCGCTGAACCAACACTATTCAATGCCATGGGAAACTGCTCTATCTGTCAGAGATTCGCATCTGCCAAGCTAATTCGTCCAACCATAAGCCAAGAGTTGCTCTATCGATGTAGTCACGACCGGTGGTAGCTGAGAGTACGCAGTCACAAGCAGCCGATGCGAGTAAGGCAGCATCGTAAAGATCCAATCCGGAGCCTAATGCTGCTGCTAGTGATGTAGCTGCAGCATCATGCATCCCAATCTGTTGATCTGCTGTTGGAGCCATGCATGGCATGAATATGCTATCGTTTTCTTTCTGATGAAGATGAATCCCATGAATTCCGCCCAAGACTAGAATTCCTTCCCAAGAATACTCCTCCAAAAGCCGTTTTGCTGCATCGTCATCATCTAAACCGATCCTTCTGGACAACAGTGACATGCCCCTTTTCTCGAATATCACTACTGTTGCCCCCCTGCTCTTTTCCAACCCGGTCAATTTTGGATCAACAATTACTGGTATTCCTTTTTCATTGGCGGTTGCGATCAAAGTTTGGGCGCCATCGTTTGATACCACGCCTTTGTCATAGTCAGAAATTACTAATGCGCAACTGTCAGGTATATTGGAGCGTGCAGATTCAATTAGAGAGTCCGATACTGAATTTTCTAGAGGCTCGTTGGGCCCTCGATCGGCCTGGAGCAGAATCTGACTTCTATCTAGTAGGCTTTCTCTACTACCAAAGAATCGAATTTTTGTCAGAGTACTCCGTCCCTTAACCTGAATGATATTTTCACTTCCAACACCCATCGACTTCAGGGTGGAAATTATTGATTTTGACTCGATATCATCACCAGTTGCAGTATGGAAGGAGACATCCATACCGAATGACGTTAGTCCGATTGCTATGTGGGCAGATGCACCAGGAGACTCATCCGAATCTAGAATCTTCAATACTGGAACGGGTGCTGTAGAATTTAGATTGTTAGCAAATCCGTGATGGTATCTGTCAAGCATTGTATCGCCGATTAGGGTTACTTTGGCGCCATCTATTGATTCTAGTAAGGAGCTTAGTCTTGTCAGACTTTCCTGTCGGAGAATTTCTGAATCGTCTGCCATATACTCCCGAGTAAGGTTTGACAGATGATATTTGGGGATAGCGTCTAATTTGTTAGCCCCTTCGAAAGAACGATGCAGTACCGTGAGAGTAGAATGCTATACGACGGTTCTGCATATAGCAGACTATGGGAGAAGTCAGCAATTGGAATTCTCACCGACGGGCCCGGACTACTACTTGCCGACTCCGAGGTTATCTTCTGCCGAGAGCACAGGGGTGTTGAATTCGAAGGTCTGGAGGACCATGGGGCATTTTCGTTGTGGCTTACTCAAAGGATAATGGAAAATAGTAAGACATTGCTAGAATCTGCTGTTCTTGAAGCTCTTAGGGTACCTGGAAATAAAGTAGTACTTTCAGAAAATTTTGAGCCGTTGGGGCATGGTGATAGTCGTTCATGGGCAATGAGATGGTCATCGGATAACCACCCTAGCAGAGGTGCCCCGGAATCTGAAATAATGTGGTTCGAGTCAAAGGATCTCTTGAATGATAAAATAAATGGGGAAATGAGCATATTGGAGGATCTACTTTTGTGGTGTGTTGAGGTTGAGGAAAGGGGCAGAATTCCAGAAGTACTAGTAATAGACGAAGAACAGTCTGTAGTAACATACCGCCTGAGTGAAGCCAATCCCAGGGGTCAAATGGAACATCTTACAGACAA
>Ga0207987_1000055_pt1 | contig 41565 bp, 44 predicted proteins | sample ETNtaG_19_FD_185768 | JGI IMG/M metagenome (GOLD analysis project Ga0207987, IMG submission 185768) | Marine microbial and viral communities from oxygen minimum zone, Eastern Pacific Ocean - ETNP201302PF86A (SPAdes) (version 2) | ecosystem: Environmental > Aquatic > Marine > Oceanic ...
GGTCTAGTAGGATGGACTCTCGCAGATCGCGTGAGTCTACTTGCTTGAACCAAGAAGAGTTGAATGGATTCTGATCCCCTCCCCTAAGCATACTCTTCTTCAACTCCCTGTTCAAGAAATTAGGATGGCTCGAATGGATAGCACTTGCCTCGCTAATCATCCCATCAAGCCAAACTGTCACTGGTGGGACTCTGCCTGACTTGAAGAGCTCATCAATAGCTAACATCACCTCTTGGGATCTACCCACGGCGAACACTGGGCAGAATATCTTGCCCTTTCTGTTCAATGTGTCCGTGACTAGATCCTGTAACTCCTGGCTAGCCTGCTGTCTAGTTGGTTGGATGCTCTGAGGACTTCCGTAAGTGGATTCTATTACCAGGGTATCCACCTTTGGGAAGCGAACGGTTGCCGCATCGAAAAGCCATGATTTCTCATACTTGATATCACCTGTGAATAGAAGCCTGTGTTCTGACTTGCCTTCTCCAATCTGCATGTAAACGCTTGATGAACCGAGTATGTGTCCAGCATTCTCCATCGTCATCTTAACATCCGGTGCGATATCGGTCTTGTCGCCCCAGTTGACATCTACTACATGCTTAATGCATTCTTGGATATCGGCCTTGGAGTATGGTGGTTCGTTACCCTCCGCTTGTGAGACTTTGATGTAATCAATCTGGAGTAGCGTCATCAAATCACGAGTGGGCGGTGTACAGTAGACGGGGCCCTTGTAACCATACCTGAATAGGACAGGCAGCATGCCTATGTGATCCACGTGAGCATGGGTGATAACTACGGCATCCAAATTGTCAAGCGGAAGCAGTTCAGGGGCTGCGAAGAATGGTTGAACCTCATTTTGGTTATTTGTTGGTTTGGCACCAACATCAACAAGAACCTTCGACTCATTGGTAGTTACAAGATGCATCGCTCTGCCGACCTCTCGATATGAGCCCAGAGCAGACACGCGGACCCACGATTCACCTGGTCGTTGTGGCCGGTAAATCCTTGTTCCGAATTTCTTCAAGAGTGATTTACGCTCATCGGCCAGTTCCTTTCGGTATCGGCGGATATCGTGTTGGGTGCGACTTTCCCTTGCGGGGGCTCGCTCGACCTTAACCAGCCATCCAATCTCATCCCTCAGGGCATTGATGTGTGCACCCTTTGGACCGACTGCTGAAGATGGGTCGTCACATTCCAGTATAACCTCCGATAATGCAGGATCCAACCATGTGTTCCTCACCTTTGCCTCTGGAGGTATGATTCGATTAACTGCATCATGGACTGCAGCATCGTCAGCTAGAATGTCTGAGTGCGGCCTAACAACGACCCTTCTTTTGATAGTCTTGGCAATTCGCACCGTAAGACTCTCACTACCACCGGTGAATCGACCTGGTTGCTTGGTAATTATTGAAATGGAACCGGCTTCCAATGTCACCTCTGATTCTATATCGTCAGGTATCAGTTTGGAGATCTTCCTCTTAATTTCCGGTAGGGTCAGTCTCATAGTATTCTCCTCTTTTCCACAGGCAACTAGGTCAAGTCGACGCTAGGCCGGGAATGTGATCAAAGCGAAGAGAGAAGCTCGCTGACTTCCTCTTCGGATAGTTGGGTGAATCCGTCTTCGTTGGTAATAAAAGCTAGATCCATGCCATTTCCACTTGCTGCATCTCTCTGAGCAGATGCTAGGAGAGCCTTTGCAGCAACGGACAAAGCCTGCTGTTTGGACATCCCCTCCTTGAATTGGTCCTCTAGTACCCCGTACATGTATGGGCTCCCTGATCCAGTTGCACAGTAGACATCGGGGATAGATCCACCAGCCGAGTCGATGCTATAGACGCTTGAACCAGAGGGATCGACTCCCACTATTAGTAACTGGACATAGTGTGGTCTGCCGGAGAGGATGTTCGCAGTGAATGTCGCTGCCCCCTTAACGGTCATGGGTGCATCCCTCTTTAATTCGTACAACTTCAACTCGGCTGCAAGAACTCTTGAGAGGGATTGAGCGTGTCCAACAAGACCTGCTGTGGTCAGTGCAATGTTGTCAGATATCCTGAATAGTTTTTGAACGGATTTATTCGCGATGAAATGGCCCATTGTTGCCCTGTGGTCTGCACCAACAACCACCCCACCATCGTAAGTAATACCAACTGTGCTGGTACCGGTCTTGATTGCGGTAGATGTTGCATCCATAGTAATCACCGGCGGAGTTGCCAGTGATATTGACTAAAATCGACCCCTTATCAATGCGACGGGAGGTGGTGGTGCGAGAAGATGTATTACAATGAGCAGATATATTCCACCAAAGTAGAAGGTATGAAGCGTCAAATGAATGTCGTAACTGCGTGCGTTCGGAGGACAAAGGCCCCAAGTGGGTCGAAATGCCAAGTATTTCTGATCAGAGCAACGGTAGTATTGAGCCCGGTGAACCTTATCACGACTTAGGAAAGAAGTTCCCTCATGCTCCTGTTCCCCGAACCCATGGCGATGTGATAGTTCACAGGGCCTTACTGGAGGATGTTACGGGAATAGCTCAACTTATGGATTGGATTTCCGATGGGGATATCGTAATCGTAGAAATGACTGATTTGATGTCCAGGGATATGGAATTGCAATTGGCAGTTGGTAGAATCCAGGAGTTTGTGGAAGATGACATTCGGGGGCAGCTAGTACGCCTGGGAAATGCAAGACTACTCCTATTACCTCCTACTTTCGATAGTGCGAGAGTGAAATAATCATGCAGAGCGAGGTAGATGCGCCCTGTCCGCAATGTGTGGAAGGAGACACTTTGACCATGCTAGCGATGAACTCTGAAATCCCATATTTTGGAGAGCATACACAGATTACCGTCTTGTGCTCATCTTGCGGTTGGAAGCACACGGATTTTATTCCATCAGATGGGGAAAAGCCGGGATTTTCGTCCCTAGTTGTCGATAATGAACAAAAGATGATGGCGAGAGTAGTAAGATCATCATCGTGCACCATAAGGATTCCAGAGCTAGACCTTGAGGTCTCCCCCGGTGGTTCATCTAGTGGATACGTGACAAACATAGAAGGTGTGGTAAATCGATTTGAGAATGCAATCGAGACGATCATTAGAGGTGATGATGGGGGTATGGAGGAAGAAATTGCAATACAAATCTTGGAAAGATTGCGTCATGTCAAGGAGGGCAAGGGGGGGATTAGTGTAGAATTACTTGATCCCCGTGGACGTAGCCAGATTATCCATGGTGAAGCGATATCAAGGGAATTGAATGATACCGAGAGCGAAGGTTTGGAAACAGGCCCCGAGATTCCAGTATACGATCTAAGCTAGATTGCATCTGGTGCCAGGAACTCGTCCACTCTATCTTCCCACTGGGTCCTCTTCTCCGCTAGTTCGGACAACCATTCGGTAGCGCTGTCGATGCAAAGTTGCTTTATCTCTCCAGCCAGTAACCTTCCACTTTCGTATTCGTCCTGTATCTCTTGCAATGCATTGTCATCTTCTTCAAAGAAGAATTGCAAGTATTGGAAGGCTACATCTTTGGACACATCGCCACCGTGCCTACGATGTTCCTCGACCGTAGGCTGCCCGCCACTAATCGCCCTCTTGACCTTCTTCGTCATGACTCCTACATCATCGTCCATGAAAATCGTACTTTCCGGTTTTGAAGATGACATCTTATCACCAGTCATGCCAACTGCAAATCTATGGTATGTTGAGCATGGTGGCAAGAGTCCCATTCCACCCATCTTCCTCTCTTTTGACAGCAACTTCATTCTAATTCGGAATTTGTCAGCAGGTGTTGCGGCGGGAATCTCAATGGTTCCGTGCTTGGGGTTTGATTTTACATCGGAGAATCCTAGATCGATTATTGAAGATTCTAGATTTGCCATCATAGACTTTCTTGAAACCATGTCAACCTTGCCTGAATCTGTGACTCCTAGATCTGAACGATTACCATCTTGAATAGAGAGAGCGACTGTCAGTCCTCCGGACATTCTTTGCTTTACGTTGAACCAGTTACTCTTCTGAGTAATGTCCCTAGTTAATCTCAGGTGTGGGTCCTGGTCAACACCTACTGGTACAACGATTGGCCTCAGGCCACCGTACTCATCCATCTGGGGGTGTACTATGTCACCGACTTGTACAAGAGGTGCTTGTACATGGGCAAGATTTGTCTCACCATTAAATCCGTAGATCGCCTCGAATTCAGAAAGATTTGTTCTCTGACCTAGAGTGAAAGCCAGCCTCTGAACAGCTGGCCTTCTGCTCTGAAAGTATACACTAGTGTTGTCTGGATCAAGACCCAATGCGGCATAGTTGAGTACGTATTCACGTAATGCCGTCTCACGACCCTCTGCAAGTGAGGTGCCGCGGGTTGCAAGGGCCTCTAGGTCAGCAACAGCAACTGTGACATCCGCACCCTGTTCCTGAAACCATCGAACTTGATCAATTACCATGCTATGCCCTAGATGCATCCTCCCACTGGGCATCAAGCCGGTAAGAACTCCGAATGGGTCTCCGACACTCATGCATTCAACTAATACATCGAGGTCCCTGTGGCCGAAAACTATGCCTCTACGATGGAGCATCCCAGGATTTGGCAGGGTGTCTGGATCAACAGAAGACAATCCAAACTGGCTGACAATTCGGTCATAGTCAGTCGATTGCTCAGATGACCATGGGTCTATCCTTCCGGCCTTATCCATGTAATGCGGCATGTATTGCACCCAATCAAGGCATCGCTAATAGTAGTGCCAAAATTTACGGACAGTTACAACGAATAACACCGCCGCACCCCGAAAGGTGTGGCCGTCATACACTGCTTCGGAGTTGGACTAGTAGGTTCCTATGTCGCTAGGAAGTTTGCAGAGTCAGGTTTTACTGTCCATGCCTACGACCCCCAGCCACATCGTGTTATGGGGATTCCCGGTATCGAAATTCATCATCTAGAACCCGATGAAGACCCGATAGATCTGATGCTGGAACTAGTATACTCGCGGGATGGCATTACATTCGAATCGGATAGTGACATTGTGGTCAATATGCTACCTGGGGACATCGGGCATTCAAGCACAACATCACTTGCAGAGTTGCCATGGAGAACTGTTGACCTAAGTTTCAGCGAGTTCACGCCTGACAGGGATGATGAGAAGGCCAAGGAATACGGAGCAACAATCCTGTGGGATACAGGAATAGCACCTGGCCTATCCAACATGCTTCTTTCATTGGCTTACGCGGAGATGGGGGCGTTGAAGAATGGAGAAGTGAGAGTTGGGGGCAATCCAACGGGTCCCACGGAAGGTTGGAACTACATGGCACCATTTTCACCAATTGACGTAGTAGCTGAGTATACTAGGCCTGCTAGGGTAATCAGAGATTCTGAGTTAGTGACGTTGCCGGCACTCTCAGAGAGGCACGAGATAGAAGTTCCCGAGAAAGGAAAGATGGAAGCCTTCCTGACAGATGGTCTTAGGAGCGTTCTAACCACAATTCCCGCAGTAGACCTTTCCGAATATACCGTTAGGTGGCCCGGGCACATTCAAAGGTTCATTGATCAGAGAGAGTCGGGGGAATTAGATATTCAGAGACTCACAACCGAATGGCAGTATAACGAAAAAATTCCTGAGTTCACCTGGATGGAGGTTACTGCAGAGGGCCATGATGGGAGGATAATGACTTGGCGTGTGCAGGATCACGGTGGCGATGATGGGCATTCAATGGCTAGAGCCACGGGACTAGTGACAATATGCTGTGTTGAAGAGTGGCTCAACGATCCCAATATGCTTCCAACAGGGGTTCACCCACCCGAGACACTTTCTCCCGAAGCAGTTGGGAGAATAGTATCCCGAATGATTCGTGAAGGCGTGGAAATCGAAGGGCCTTTGATCAGTGGTCCTAATCTCTAGCTCCCGAGAATTGGTCGTTTCTAAGTAGAAATACTATCGAAAGTGGAACGGCAATGAGCATTGTAAGAGCAAATAGGGGCAATTTCCAACCCACTACTTCGTCAGTTGGCCTCTCAACCAACCATGTGAATGTTAGTTCCGTACCAGAGAAATCCTGAGTCCACCTGAAAAGATTAGTTGTGTGGTGACCGACAATCGTTAACGAATAGTCGAGGTCGTTGAATGTGGCCATCGGAGTAGTTTCAACTTTATCAGTACTATTTTCCAGTTCAACAATTATCGTTGAATGAGGGTCTTGGGTTACGATAATTCCCCCCTCAACGTGACGCCACCCAATAACGAGTTTTCGTTCGGTTCCAGTTAGCAATGGCAGAGATTTGCCCTCGGAATCAGACACATCTGCCACAGTGGATTCGAATTCTATCATCACAGTACCGGGAACCGACCAAGTGTGCGTTCCGAGTTGCTGGGGGGATGAATCGATAGTAATTGTAGAGCCATTTACAGACGCTGTAGTAGAGATCCCTGATTCTCTGTGATTATGCCACTCACCCCAAGTTGTGAACCAAACCGGTTGCTCCTGAATCCAAGAAATCACATCCTTGTCCTCGCGGACGCGTAGATCACCGATTCGAGCCCTCCAGTGAACGCTTACGAGGGAGTCCTCCCCCGCCGATTCAATCAGTGTTTTATCGGCTACTCCCTTCTCCAGACTGGCACCATTTCTAATTGCAATAGACAGGCCTTCGGGAGCCTCATCGACCATGTCACCTACAATCTGAAATCCGGAATTTTTTAGAGAGGCTCCCAAATCGGCGTTAATGACATCTGAATCTATTCCGAATGAAATGGGGCTATTACCCCATCTTGAGGCGTTTGTTTGCCCTTCCAGATATTCCTTGCATGCAGCAATTACCCATGGCTCATCGGTCGTCACTATGCCCTCATAGCCTTGACATCCGAACTCATCACCGCTAGCCAGGCGTTCTTCAGAAATTACGCTTGAGAGCCAAGTATCGGTGCCCCATTCACCTGCAACTGAGGGTGCAATAAGTGGTATGAATAGCAATGCAGAAACAAGCAGTGTTTGCAATTTCCTCCCCATGGCACTCTCTGATTGTTTTGCTTATTCAACGTATTCAACTGTAAACTATGAAACAGGGTACTACTGGCGAGGGGCATGGGTCTCACCGATGGGTCGCTAGAGAAGATTTCTTCTTGGGTCGGACTAGAAGGAACTGGTGAGGGGTTCTCTACACCCCCGATTTACAGATTTCTTGAGAAGTATGTCCCTGCCCTACTGAGGTCAATAACAAATGTGCATATCAGAGGGGCGCACAAGGTCCCGATGGAGGGAGCGGCAATTTTCTGCGGTAACCATCTGGGAAATCTGGACCCTTTCATCAAGATTCTCGCTTCACAGAGGCCAATTCATTTCATGGCAAAGGAGGGGCACTTCGAAAGGCAACCCACAAGATTTGTTATGATCTCGACCGGACAGATCGAGACCTTCAGAGAACATGGCGGGAGGGATGCCTTGGCTAGGGCAGTGGATGTGATCCAGAATGGACGTTGTCTGGGAGTTTTTCCCGAGGGAACCAGATCCAGGAGAGAGAGACCCCCACTGCTTCAACCGGCAAAGACGGGTTTCGCAAGGCTTGCAGCGAGATTCCCCAATGTCCCAGTTGTTCCGGTAACTATGTCGATTGGGGCGAGAGACTTCATGCCACCTGGAAGTAAATTCCCCAAACCATGGAAGAGGATCGATTTGATTGTGGATGATCCCATTACATTCGCTGAGTGGGCACAGCACCCAAAAGGCGGAGCAATAGACGATCACTGGGTAGAAGAGATTGCGGATCAAGGAGTCGAGCAAAGACAGGATTCCATGAGGTCCCTTTACAGGAAATTCGCAGACCAGTTTATTGGGACCCAGAAAATGAGGGGTGCCCCTTAGCGCATTCTTGATGGACTACCGGCTCGCACCGGGTATGGTACATGGAGCAATATCTCGATCTACTGAGGAGGATTCTTGATGAAGGCGCAGCCAAAGGCGATAGGACGGGGACTGGGACAATTTCCGTATTTGGGCATCAAATGAGGTTCGATCTATCTGAGGGTTTTCCTGCTGTCACCACTAAGAAGGTCCACTGGCCCAGTGTAATTCATGAGTTGCTTTGGTTCCTCTCAGGCGAGACCAATATAGCATACTTGAAGGAAAACAAAGTAAGAATCTGGAATGAGTGGGCGGATGAAAATGGTGATCTCGGGCCGGTTTACGGAAAGCAATGGAGATTCTGGGAGTCAAATGATGGTAGGGTCATTGACCAAATCGAAGGCGCAATTGATCTGATAAAGAACAACCCTAGAAGTAGAAGGATCATCGTATCTGCATGGAATGTAGGCGAATTAGAAGAGATGGCGCTGATGCCATGCCATGCCTTCTTCCAGTTCTATGTGAATGAGGGGAAGTTGTCCTGTAATCTATATCAGAGGAGTGCCGATGCTTTTCTAGGTGTCCCATTTAACATTTCATCGTATAGCCTCCTAACCTGCATGATTGCCCATGTATGTGGACTGGAGCCTGGTGAGTTCGTTTGGACTGGCGGGGACTGTCACCTCTATCTCAATCACATGGAGCAGGCCAAAAAGCAGATTGAGAGGGGGCCACTGGAGCTTCCGACTTTGATACTGGACCCAGACATTACCAGCATCGATGAATTCAGATACGGGCACATCACTATCGAAGGCTATGACCACCATCCTCACATATCAGCACCTATTTCCATATAGTGATACAATGAAGATGGTGATGATCGTCGCAATGGACGAGGATGGCAACATAGGTTCCTCGGGAGAGCTCCCCTGGAGACTAAGGAGCGATATGCTGCGATTCAAGTCACTCACTGAGGGTGATGGATTCAATTCTGTAATCATGGGCAGGAGGACCTGGGACTCCCTTCCTGATGAATTCAAGCCCCTTCCTGAGAGGGCCAACATAGTGATGTCTAGAGATACAAACTGGAATGCTGACGGTGCAGACACGGCCCTATACGTCGGTAGGGCAATTGAGATTGCATTTGCAGAGGGCAGTGAAGAGTGCTGGATCATTGGTGGATCGCAGATTTACGAGATGTTCCTAGACAGGGTGGACGAGGTCCACGTAACTACGGTCCACGTCAGCGGTAGCGGGGACATTTCCTTCCCCGAATGGGACAGGTCGGATTGGTCCGAGGCCGTAATTGAGCAAACGACCGCGGATGAGGACAATGAACATGCGACAACATACTCGGTATGGACAAAGAGTTGATTTGCCCTTCTTCTCGGCTCTTTTGGCTTCGTCGATGTTCATTGGTAGAAGAGGCGGATGATTACCGCACCCTCGAACCCGAGAGGATGTCACCCTCGGTAGTCAGAACCTTGACCCCGCCTGCACCGTCGTCTGCTGCCAGGATCATGCCCTCCGACATTACGCCCCTAAGCTTCCTTGGCTCCAGATTGGCAACGAATACAACGTTCAGACCCTCCAATTCGGATGGCTCGTAATGGCCCTTGAGACCTGCACAAACAGTTCTAGTTGAATCGGTTCCTTCTTCGATTGTAATCACGAAAAGCTTGTCCGCGTTAGGATGGTCCTCGACTGAAACGATCCTCCCCGTCCTCATCTCAACCTTCATGAAATCTTCGAAGTCGATGTAATCCCCTCCGACCGTCGGACCGGGTGGGTCGTCATTGTCCTTACTGTCAGACAAGGCCTCCTCGCTCTCCAGTATCTCCTCCAAGTCTAATCGTGAAAAGAGGGGTTGTGGTGCCGCGGGGTTCCATGATAGTGGCTCTATGCCATTCATGGAATCCTCCCATAGGATGGTGTCGATGTCCGATTCGTTCCCGAGCATCGACCATAGCCTCTCGGAGGAAAATGGTATGAATGGCCTCATACATACAGCTAGGCAGCTGCAAATCCTCCAGGACAGGGCCAATGAAGACAATGATTGGTGCCTATCCGGGTACTCTTCCCCTTTGAGGTGCTTCCATGGGGCAGCTTCTTGGAGTAGTGAGTTGCCAATCTGGGCAATTCCCATTATGCTCCTCAGTGCCTCTTTGAAACGCTGCCTCTCCATAGAATCGATAGCACTGGATATCTTGTCGTTGACAGCGCTAATTGTTTCGAGATGCAAATCGTTTTCGTCATAACTGGCTAATGGATTCCCCCCGTCGCTATGCAAGCGGTGTGTCAGAGTCATCACCCTATGAACGAAATTCCCATACGTTCCGATGAGTTCGTTATTCACCCTGTCGACATACTCGTCCCATCTGAAATCTGTATCATGGGTCTCTGGCATGTTGATGGAGAGGTAATATCGGAGTGCGTCCGGGTCATACCTCTCCAAGTATGAAGGGAGCCAGACGCCATGACGCCTGCTCTTGCTGAATTGACCGCCCTGAAGCATCAGAAACTCGTTCGAAGAGACATTGTCCTCCAGAACCATATCCCCTGGCTCTGTGACATGGGAAACCTCGCTTGCATCAACTGCATTCAGACCCATCAGTATTGCAGGCCAGATAATTGTGTGGAAGGGGATGTTGTCTTTCCCCATGAAGTAGATGTGACGTGGGCTTTCTCCTTCGTCTGGAACCAACCACCAATTCTTCCAAGCATCAATTCCATCTGAATGACCGGATGGTGCGGCGTATCTCTCTGCCCAAATACGAGCACAGGTGTAGTATCCCTGTACGGCTTCAAACCAAACGTAGATTCGTTTTGATTCCCATTCCAGACCATCGAGTGGGATCTCTATTCCCCACTCAATATCCCTGGTCACTGCCCTAGGACGAAGGCCCATATCGAGCCAGTTCTTAGACATAGAACGGACATTTGCCTTCCAAACATCTTGCCTCTCGGACGAATGGGCCACCAATGATTCCTGGAAGTCATTAAGACGCAGGAAATAATGCTCTGTGTCCCTAACTTCAATATCAGACTCGCCTTCTAACTTGGAACGGGGGTCGATGAGTTCGTGAGCCTCGTAAGTGGCACCACAAGAGTCGCACTGATCGCCTCTAGCACCATCTTCTGAGCACGAGGGGCACTTTCCCTCTACGTACCTATCTGGCAGGAACCTGACCTTTCCATCCTTGTTGACTGAACAATACTGCTGCATGGACTCGCGTTCCAGAAATCCGGAGTTAAGCAATTGTGCGAAGACCTCCTGCACGATTTCCTTATGCATAGGGTCAGAAGTGCGATTGTACAATGCACCTCCAAATTCTATTCCCCGTGGATCAACAGGATATACCCATGAGCAACCTAGATCAGCCAGGGCCTGGGTGTTAACCTCGTGGTACTTGTCCACGACATCTTGGGGGCTAATGCCCATCTCCTCTGCGGTTAGTGTTATTGGAGTCCCATGTTCATCTGAGCCGCTACACATCAGCACTCTTCTACCACGAGCACGCTCGTATCTATACTGAATGTCGGCTGGAAGGCAGTTTCCGGCTACATGACCAAGGTGAAGTGGGCCGTTTGCGTAAGGCCATGCCATGAAAATAGTGACGTATCCCATTCTTAGCCCGAACGTTCCGTAAAGTTAGATATTTATGTCATGTTCGCCCGGAGCAGCATGGAGACAAACGCTGTGGAAAACAAAACCGGACCACTATCAACACACACAAAGACTCCTAGAGGCATCAGAATTGACTGAAGACCCAGTTTACACCATGATGATCGCTTACGCCGTTCTGGCGTTGGGGGCCTCCTTCCTATGCAGTATACTCGAGGCGGTGCTGCTCTCGACCTCTCATGGGCACATTGTGGCTCTGAAAGACACCCATGCGAAGGTCAGTGCTACATGGTCAAAATGGAAGGATGACCCGGAGAGGCCTCTCACGGCAATTCTGACACTGAACACAATTGCCCACACAGTTGGGGCTCTTGGTGTTGGTTCAGAGGTCGAGAACAACTTCGAGGGAGAGTACGTTGTTGCGGGGTCGGCGGCAGTTCTAACCATAGCAATACTACTTTTGAGCGAGATCCTTCCAAAGACCATAGGGGCACTATACTGGAGGAAGATGACTGTTTCTTCCTACCACGTACTTGGTTGGCTGATGTGGGTCCTCTGGCCGATTGTCGTCATCATTGAGTTAATGCGGGCCCCATTCCCACAGGTTGAGACTGAAACGGTTACTCGCAACGAGCTCTCAGTTCTAGCAGATATCGCAGAGGAATCGGATGTTATCGAAGAGGATGAAGAGGCTGTGATCCAGAATCTGCTGAAGCTAAGGGAGATGAAGGTCACCGAAATAATGACGCCAAGAGTTGTGATGACCTCTGTGAAGTCAACCGAGACCGTAAAGGAAGTCATGGACAGGCTTCCAATAATGATTCATGGCAGGATGCCAGTTTTTGGGGAAAATGTGGACGAGATGTCTGGTTTGGTACTGAGGAGCGAGATTCTGAGGAGAGCCGCTGACGATGATTTCGATACCAAGATGAAGGATCTATGTAGGGTAATTGTGGCATGCGATGTCGACACATCAGTTGACAAGGCTCTCGATATCCTTCTAGAGAACAAGGAGCAGTTATTGGTAGCAAAGGACCAATTTGGCGGGACTGCAGGACTTGTTACCATGGAGGACATCATCGAGACTCTACTGGGTGTTGAGATTGTAGATGAGTCTGATCAAGATGCCATAGATGATGGGGTTCTCCACGAAGACATGAGAGAGTTGGCTAGGAGTAGGTACGACTCAGATCCGGAATAGAGTTGTTTCTACATGTTGCATGTTTGAATTAAGGTGAGTCGCTGACATCTATCCTCATAGAGTAGTGACCTCTAATCAGTATGTGCAGAAAGGAAAGCCAGAATGGTGGGACGAAGCAATAGCCCACCTTTCAGAAGATCCATTGCTCGGTAATATTGTCCAATTGCATAGTGGCGGATTCTTGACTGGGCGAGGCGAAATCTTCCAGACCCTGGTAAGAAGCATCGTCGGACAACAGATTTCTGTGAAGGCTGCGGATACCATTCACGGACGCTTGGAGGTACTGTGCGGTGGAATCAGCAGGGAGGCGATTGGTTCCCGTACGCTAGAAGAATTAGCATCTTGTGGTCTTTCACAGAAAAAGTCCCAGTACATACATGAAATAGCAATCAACGAAACCCCATTACTACCAGTAGGCTTTGAAGAGATGGATGATGATTCCATCCTCAAACATCTAGTCCGTTTCAAAGGGGTGGGACCATGGACAGCAGAGATGATGCTCATTTTCTCACTTATGCGGCCCGATGTTCTGAGTCTAGGGGACCTTGGAGTTGTGAAGGGAATACAAATCCTCGTTCCCGGGGCACTGACAAACAAGGAGATGCGGGATGTGGCTGAAGCGTGGCGTCCATTTCGGAGTGCTGCATGTTGGTTCCTTTGGAGGTCACTAGACCCGATTCCAGTGGAATACTGAATGCTAACCTTCTGTGGTCCCGGAGTCTTCGTTAGACTCCTTGTCAGACCACCATCCTTGGGCCTCGGAATAGTCCCCAAGCTGCTCAAGCCTCTTCAACCAGCCCTTGGACTCTGCTGATTTGCTGGTCTTTACCATCCAAACACCTCCGTATAGGGTGTCCCAGAGACCTAGATCGTCCCTCTTGAAACGGTAGAACAGATAGTCCAGTAGGGGAGGGAATAGGAATACTAACGAGGTTACCAGGAGTACCTGGCCGCCTTTGCTTCCGAAGCCCGCTGAGGTTGAGGTCAGGAACAAAATCAATCCTAGCATCACCAATGGGAAAGTAAGTCCCTTCAGGAAAAGGTAAGACTGGTGGGGGGTGCCCATCTTAGTGGTGATGAAGGTAGTCCTACTGATCCAGTTCCCGACTGTCCTTCCAGTGGTGTACGGCATGAAACCAAGGTTGAAGCTAATTAGGAGAATTCCCAGTAGGAAGGCATAGGTTGGGTCGAAGTAAGAACCCCAGGCAGTTAGAACGGAAAGAGGTACGGTCCACCCATATGAAAAGGCGAAATCGGAACCCCGCCTGATTACCCTCTGGCTTCTGGATGCCTCCACAAATCCTTCTGGTAGTTCCTTCGCCACACGGACTTTCTTCGCTCTCGGCTCCCTCTTCTTCCTAGGGGCCCTCTTCCTTCTGGACCTTTTCTTCGATTGAACCGGTTCTGGCTCAGAGACTGTTTCAGCTGCGACGGGTTGTGGCTTGACCTCAGTTTCAGCAGGGGCAACGTTGGTTGTTTCTCCGGCATTTATCTGGCCAGCCTTCTCCAATAGACCCATTCAAACACCATACCTGCTAGCTATGAGCTTGTACAAATCAAAATCATTAGATTCAGTGAATGACTTCATGACTGCTTCGGGCAGGTCTACAAGCAGTTCATTAACCATCGTGAAGAACTCGCCCCGTGATTCCTTATCGATGGCCTTTGGGTCATTACCGACTGACTCGAATAGTTTGAATCCGTCCGATTCTATGAATGCTAGAGTCTTGTCATCGGGCAATTGGCCGAGGAGGCCATTAACCACCGTGAAGAAGTGTGAGAAGTCCTCGTCGTAGCTCCTGAAGCTCTGGATAATTCCATTGACAAACTCGTCGAAATCCAACGTTCCGGAGTTGTCTTTGTCTGCGCTCTCGAAGAACTCTTGCATAGAGTCCAGATCTAGTTCGTCTATCTTGTCCACGGAGACACCGGTCTTCTCCGCTACACGCCCCAAGAAATCAGAATCGCCCATGGCCTCAAGGAATTCTTCTAGTGACATTTCATTTTTACTGGCTTCCGAGATAAGCTCAACTGTTGGCTTAATAGTGGCCAAATCGTCTTGATCCTTCTTCCTAAGAACGATAATTTCCCTGTCTAGATCGGATCCGAACCGGTCGGCATATCTGTCCATCAGAGATTCGCCGCGACCTGTTGAGATCCTGTCAATTCTGTTGTATATGCTATCTCTAGAGCCACTCGATATCGAGGGGTTTGATATCTTCCTCTTATCCCAAACTGATTTGAAATCAGAAGGTTGATTCACAATTGGGCTTGGAGTATTGGAGGATAGTGAATTTGCAGCGTCTAATAGGTCGCCATCGGCAGAAGGCTCTGGCACAAAGCCGAACTGGGGGGATGGTGGAATATGAGGAATTGATGGAATCTCAGGCAATGGAACTTCTGGTTCTGGCATTGGCATGTTGATTCCCGGTGGAGGGGGTGGCAGTGGCTTGGGGGGGCCTTCAGAATCCGTATCAACATCGTCCAACGGGTCAATCACGGATAGTTTCCGTAGTTCAACACTATTCAATATTCTGTGGCTTCGTAATTGAGATGATTCAATTATTCACTGATTTTGGGAAATCGGACTCATTTGGAAATCTCCGCCCAGCCTTTCAGGCAGAGGAACATTGCCATTGACTCCTTCACCTCTATTTCCTCCCCCAATCTTGGTTCAACCCTATCGCCAGAGATCTCTGCCGTTACGTCTTCAGCCACAACCCTCACCTTCACTGTCCCTCCTCTAAAGACAACCGCCTCTGAGAGTGGATCGAATTTGGTCCCAGAATCTGGATCTAGCCTTTCTAGAGGAAACTCAGTCACGCGAAGGCCGGATTTTCCATGCAAGCTTCCTACCCATCTGATCACTCTCTTCGTATCTACGGTCACTACCTCGTCGGTCTCGCCGGCAGTACCTATTACTACAGAAGAGTCCCCCTTCACAAGTTCCCAGAATATTGGTGTGCATTTTAGGCCAAAAACCGCAAGGTTTGGATCGTTCTTCAGCCTGCTAACTTTTTCCTCGTTATCACATAACTTTGCGAGTTCTACTATACTGGCTCTAGAAGAGGATTTCAGGTTGACCTGTGGAGAGTTAGATCTAGTTCTTAGAATCCCATGCAATTCATCAAGCAAAGCTCCCTTTCCCGTTTCTCCTCTGGAAATACTAGACAATTTTTCCAGGGTTGAGTCAATTCCTTGCAAAGCTCTGCGCCCCCACTCGGAGTTGTCTGAAATTGTTGACTGGATGTCAATTCCTTCGCCTCTTATGTAATTTACAATCTCCCTTCGCGCATTGGAATCTAGGTGAAGTAGACTTGGATCTCTGACGTGAATGTGGAATCCCCTGTGTCCAGAGAATGTGAATTGAGCATGCTTTTCTTTAAAACCAAATTCAGGCTCTAGAAATTCGTTCCACAACCGCCATGCCTGACCTTGGATAACTTCAATCATCGCAGGAAAGTCGTTACCTGAGACGCCTGGTAGATGATCACCATCCAAATCAAAAATTAGGTCAGCACCCAGCCAGCCCTTTTCGGCCATCTTTAGTTGGGAGGGTTCTTGGTAGTACGCAGTGCTATGAAAGCAAGAGTGTGGTGCTCTGCTTCGAAGGTAAGAATGAAGTGAATTCTTGTCAGAGAATGCCCTGTGCCTGTCAGGAGGGGCTCCACCCCAAGGAATGAACATCCATTCCCTTGTTCTCAGTCTTGGTGGGGTCCAGAGTGATTTTGGCGAAATGGAGTCGTAATACTCAGAGAATCGCAACGCGAACCTGCTCCAGCCTCCCGCCATGAGGCAAATAAAGGGGCGAGGGCCATAAATTTTCAATCAGCCCAGCTTTAGTCCGCCAACTTCCTTACCATCAGTAGATGGAGAAGCCCCGGTTGCCTCGATATATGCCTCCCAGCAAACATACTCGTTGTCGAGGACAATTGCCTCAGAGAACTTGAGGGCCTTGCCGGTTATTGCACAGACTGGCCCCAGTTGTCCGGATGCTGTAGAGAGCTTGGAGGGGTCGACCATGTTTGGCCCTTTGGAGGTGACCATTTCATCATTGCGAGGAGAGGAGTGGACGAAAACCCATTTCAACTCAAAACTTCGCGCATCGAATAATGGTTGAGGAGGTTCTGACTATTCGTGTAGGGCATTCACCGGACCCCGATGATGCTTTCATGTTCCATGCCCTGACTCAGGGCCTCATTGATACCCCTGGAAGGAAATATGAGCATGTATTGGTGGACATTGATACCCTTAATCAAGAGGCGCAGCAGGGTAACTTCGAGGTTTCTGCTGTAAGCATACACTCGTACCCCAAGATATCCGAAGAGTACGCTCTAATGAATTGTGGAGCGTCGATGGGAGAGGGTTATGGGCCAATACTAATTTCTAATAGGGAAATGAGTATTGAGGATGCAAAGAGTAGGGTGATAGCTGTTCCTGGGAAGAGCACGAGTTCCTACTTATCACTTGTTCTTGCATTGGGCGATGTCCAAGTAAAGGAGGTGCCTTTCGATAAAATTCAACCGGGTGTTCTGAGTGGTGAGTACGATGCAGGAGTGATAATCCACGAAGGTCAGCTAACATGGTCCAATGAAGGCGCGTTCATGGTCATCAACCTTGGAGTTTGGTGGAATCGCACCACTGGCCTACCATTACCACTTGGGGGGAATGTTGTGAGAAGGGATCTCGGTGAAGAAATGTGCAAGGGGATTTCTAATGACATCAAGAAAAGCATTGAGTATTCCCTCTCCAATCCTGAACTTGCTCTGCAAGATGCAATTAAGTGGGGCAGAGGAATCGATGAGGATACAAACGAGGAGTTTGTCAGAATGTATGTGAACGATCGAACGATTGACTATGGTCCTGAGGGCCGTGAAGCAGTTAGGTTATTCCTTGAAAGAGGTCAGGAAGTTGGGCTGGTCAGGAGTACCTTCGATGCGAGAGGTATGGAGTTCATTGGGGCTGAAGAGCAATGACAGAAAGGCCGGATGTAAGCGAGTTCGGTTCGGTTGATCCTGCACCGGCCAACGAGAGTTTGGCTGTAGGGGACCTTAGGGCAAGGCTCTGTGATGAAGAAGAGCGGATGTTCCAACGGATGAGGGCCCTGTTTGCTCTAAGGAACATCGGGGGAAAGGATGCTGTTGACTCATTGGCTGCTGCCTTTGACACATCATCTGCACTATTGAAGCATGAAGTTGCATACGTACTGGGGCAGATGCAGGATGATCATGCGGTCCCACATCTGATTAGCCGATTGGAGGACATGGGAGAGGATGTCATGGTGAGGCACGAGGCTGCTGAGGCTCTAGGTGCCATTGGAAACAGAATTGCAATGTCGACATTGGAGAAATTCGCAATGGACGATGAGATTGTAGTAGCGGAATCATGCGAAGTGGCAATTGATTTACTAAATTGGGTTTCTAGTGAAATGTTAGATTACACGGATTAAGCAGAGTCGAACCAACGTGGTTGCGAACCCATCCTGCACACTTCATCGAGGAATATTCTCAGCCCTTCGATGGAGGATTTGTCGAGAATATTCGAAACCTCAGATTCGAAGTATTTGCTAATTCTGTCCAGGGGGAGGCCAATCTTCTGCGACGCAATAGTAACTACATCGCCCCTTGTATCATCATCATTCAGGAATCCGTTGTAACTTCTGAGCATTGATTCCCTTGCTTCATCGACAATACTTGGCGAAGAGTCGTTTCTAGCAGCAAATACTCCAAAGACCATCGGAAGACCAGTAATGTTTGTCCACTCCCTGCTCAAATCCATCCTAACAAGTTCAGGGCTCGTGAGTGCTGCTGATAATGCCCGGTCCCCGATAATTAGCGCTCCATCGCATTCACCCAGCATCGTTTCTATGTCTGGACCCATTGGTACCAGTTTTGGGTCTAAGCACCTCTGACCAAGAATCCACTTCAGGAGCATGTTTGATGTCGATGAGTCAGATGGTAATGCGATGTCACGCATTGACTCAAGAGATCTGTTGCCGAAAAGAATGACGGAACCAACAGACTCTCTGCCAACTATTCCTATGTCTCGTAATAGATTTAGCTCATTGAAATTTATTGCATAGTCGGCCGCTGGTATGGGAGCAGTTATGCAATCCCTCCTAAGAAGATGCCCCGTTAGCCATGAAGGAGGTGCGGCCAGAATATTCCAATTCTGACCAATTGAATGGAAAATGGGTTCGCAATTGATGAATGAAACCCTGCCAAGAGTCCTCTTCCAAGACATTCTGTCACTGACCTACTATTGGCAGAACCAATTTTTCACCCATTAGCTCGGAGTCAATCGATTCGAATCGTTCGTAAGTAGAGTCCCTCTTCACAGGTTCTTGACCAGCCGATTCAATTAGTCGGGCTAGATTAGCACTGTCATAATCGACACTCGTGGTACTCCCAGCTACGTGCATAATCTCCTCATGGCCGACTGTACCATCGATATCATCGGCGCCCGAATTGATTGCTATTGAAGCAAGATGATCGCCGATGTTCATCCTGTAAGCCTTGATGTGTGGGATGTTATCTAACATTATTCGAGACAAAGCAATTACTCTGATTACCTCCTCACCTGATGCTAACTCGGCTTCTGGGAGTCGGGTATTGTCTTCCAGGAAAGGATAAGGGACGAAGCACTGGAAACCGCCAGATTTGTCCTGCTGGTTTCTTAGCATTTCGAAGTGTGTCATTCTATCCTCGATAGTCTCTATAGTTCCGAATAGCATTGTACAATTTGTAGGGATGCCTAGTTCGTGAGCAATCGCATGGATATCCAAGTATTCCGATGACTTCTCCTTCCCCATGCATATCCGATCTCTAATTGAGTCCACCAATATTTCGGCCCCGCCCCCGGGCAGAGAATTAAGGCCTGATTTCTTCAGAGACGTGAGAGTCTCCTTTATCGAAAGTTGTGATCTAGATGCTATGTGCTTCACTTCTACCGCAGTCAGTGACTTGATGCTAATTTCAGGGAAGTTTCTCTTTGACATCTCGTAAATCTCCGAGTAATTATCTATGGTCCATTCGGGATGGAGGCCACCAACAGCGTGTACCTCATCAATTAATCCACGATATGGCTCAATCCTAGATACAAACTCCTCTGCAGAAAGTGAATATGCCTCACTATGCCTTGACCCCTTCCTGAAGGCGCAGAAACGGCAAGCTAGAGTACAGACGTTCGTAGTATTTACGTGTAGATTTTCGTTAAAGAATACATGATTCCCAAATCTGGATTGCTTAATCATACTTGCTAGTGCAGAAAGGCCAGGGAGATCGGAATTCCTGTGCAAATCGGAACCGACGTCCTTGGGAATCCTTCCCTCTTGGATTAGAGTTTCCAGTGAGAGTGAGAGTAATGTGTCGTTTTTTACAGAAATAGGAATAGGGATTTTGGACAGTTCGGCCCTCCAATCTTTCTCTAACATGGAATCCATTGGCATCTCTAATCAATGCGAGTAAATGGTATGATTTGAATCACTCTGCTAGATAGTTGTGAAAAGGACATTGAAAACTATCAATAGCCCCACTCCAGAATTCTATTCGTGGGCGATGCAGCGCAAGACAGAATTGCGGAACTAGAAGAAATGGCGAGACAATGCAGAATTGATATTGTTAAGATGACTCATGCAGCAGGGGCGGGTCATCCCGGTGGGTCTCTATCAGCCATTGACTGCATGGTGGCACTATATGGGACCAGCCTAAGATTCGACACGAGTAACCCAAACTGGGATGATCGGGACAGGTTTGTGATGAGCAAGGGCCATGCAAGCCCCGCGATGTATGCCCTCCTACACCAGATGGGGGTTCTTGAGGAAAGCGATCTAATGGGTTTCAGGACCCTGGGCTCTGTTTGCCAGGGTCACGTAGATATGAATTGGACAGATGGTGTCGATTTTTCCGCTGGCAGTCTAGGAATGGGCTTGTCGTTCGGACTGGGTTGCGCGTTATCAGCCAGAATGGATTCCAGCGAAAGGCGCATCTGGGTCATGCTCGGCGATGGAGAAACACAGGAAGGGCAAATCTGGGAGGCTGTGATGGCGGCAAATTATCACAATGCGAAAAATCTGCGGGTGATCGTTGATAGAAACAGGATACAGAATGATGACTTCATGGAAGTCCAGATGGAGATTGGGGATATAGGGGCGAAATTCGAGTCTTTTGGTTGGAGTGTCCGAGAAGTAGACGGGCACAACATGGCTGAACTAGTTGAGACCTTACGCTGGACAGAAACTCCTGATTTGGGTCCCATTGCAATTATTGCAAACACTACCAAGGGGCGGGGTGTTTCCTTCATGGAGGACAATCCCGAATTCCATGGAAAGGCCCCCGATAATGAGCAGTTGGCTATTGCCCTGGAGGAATTATCATGAGTGCTCCATCGAGAGGAGGGGCCTCGCGTGACGGATATGGGAAAGCACTTCTCAGACTCTCGGATGATCCACGTGTGGTAGTATTAGAGGCGGATTTGGGGAAGTCGACAAAATCATGCCATTTCCGTGAAAAGTTCCCAGAGAGGACAATATCGATGGGGATTGCAGAGCAAAATATGATGCTGGTTGCTGCGGGAATGGCATCCTCTGGAAAGGTTCCCTTTGCAAGCACATTCGCTATTTTCACTGAGAGGGCGTTCGAACAGGTACGCAACGGTATAGCACGACCCGGGCTGAAGGTGCACATTTGCGGAAGTCATGGTGGCATCCACACAGGTACTGATGGGAGCAGCGCGCAGTCAGTAGAAGATTTGTCGATTTACAGATCAATCCCCAAAATGACAGTCATTCACCCATGTGATGATTTATCAGCGGAAGAGCTGACCGTACAGCTATTAGACATCCGAGGTCCCTCGTACATGAGAACTGCAAGGAACAAAGTATCCAGAATGTATGATGAAGTTAGTAAATTGAGATTGAGCATTGGAGTTGGTTCGGTCCTTGAAGAAGGAGACGATGTTGCTATAATCGCATGTGGGGTGATGGTAGAGCAGGCTCGCAATGCATCGGCTAAACTTGCGGAAGAGGGTATCGATTGTACTGTAGTTGATATGCATACAATCAAACCGTTAGACATGGAATTGTTATCAAGGCTAGCGGAAAGATGCGGATGCTTTGTTTCGGCCGAGGATCACTCGGTTATTGGAGGCCTTGGAGGAGCAATTTCAGAATGGCTATCTACAAACAAACCGATCCCATTGGAGATGGTGGGAGTAAGGGACAGATTCGGAGAAAGTGGGGGCACATCGGAGCTAATGGAAGAATTAGGTTTGACAAGCGAAGCGATTTGTCAGGCAGCGCGGAACTCGATAAACCGGAAAAACTCCTCTTGAACTTGTCCTTAATGGGGTTCATTTGATACGTCCCTTGATTCCGAGAATTTTTCATATGCCCGACCCAGAGGCAGTTAGGCGACTTCTAGAAGGCGAAATTGATCCTGTCGAAATTGAGAGTGATGCACATCTTTACTCTATGGCTGAGAGGATATACGGCAGTGAAGCTCTGGAGGAACTAGGAGTCCAAGCTCCACAAATTGGATCCATGGAAACAGTTGAAGATATTGGAGTGATTTCTGAAGATATTAGCCTCCCTGATTTCGTACCAGATATATCCGTAACCAAGGGGGAGTACACCGGCAATATAGCACGCAGACGTTGGTTTGTATTTTTTTCAGGAGTTTTTGGCGTAATTGTAACTGTTTTCAACATGGCAGTAGGGATGGGTGCCGCTCTGTGCTCTGTTGGGGCGGCGAATATGAGGCAAATCTGCAATGATGATTACGGTCAGACTAAGTTAGTATGGACGGAGGGCTATACGTACGAACGTTTGCATGAGGTTGAATCATGGGTAAAACCAATGACCGAGATTCTGATTGGTGACTTGGTTCTAATTGTAATTTTCACTATCGTTACGGCCGTCGGAATACTTTCGAAGAAAAAGCACTAGTACATCCTTGCAACGTACTGCTTCTTTGTAGTAGGATTATGAGTAACTAAGCATTTCCTCGGTTCTGCAAAGGGGTCATCGCACTCACCCAATAGTGTCAATCCTGTCTTCCTCTCGAGGAACTCTGCATCTGAGTCATTTCCGTCGAAAGCAATCTCGTAGACAATTCCATCATCAATTATGGGGTCGAGGTTATCTTTGGAATCTATATTCTCAATGGGGAATTCCTGAACAATATCGGATACTAGTGAGTTAGCCCGGTTTCGCAGCTCATCGGAAATCTCCATGAGCAAGTCCCTAATCTTCGCAGGTGCTTCGTCCAAATCGATCTCAACCTTACCCCCCGTCCTTAGAGTTGCAACGCATTTGTTCGATTGTAGGTCTCTCGGCCCTAGTTCTACCCTGATTGGGACTCCCTTGATCTCCCAATCATAGTGCTTCACACCGGGTCTAACGTCTCTTGAATCGACTGTGGCCCTAAGGCCACTGGCGTTTAGGTCGGCGGCCAGGGACTGAACAGCGGGGATTACATTACCATCCGAATGAGAAGCCACAGGCATCACCACAACTTGGAATGGCGCGATTGAAGGTGGCATTACCAGGCCTTTGTCATCACCGTGCATTCCTACGACTGCACCTAGTAGCCTCTCAGACATTCCGAATGTCGTTTGGTGGCACATTTGTGTCTCGCCATTTTGATCTTCGTATGACAGATCGAAAGCACCGGCCCACTGATCCCGATAGTGGTGATATGTCGCTACCTGCAAAGTCCTTCCATTAGGCATCACAACATCAGCAGCTTTGGTGTACCATGCGCCCGGGAAGGTATCCCACACCGGCCTCTTGGAAACCAGTGATGGGAGGCAAAGATCGTGCATTATCCTCTGGACCATTTCTGCATCCTCCTGAATCTGCATATCTGCCCCATGTTGATCTGCATGTACTGTATGGGCCTCGAAGAAATGAATCTCTCGAACCCTGATAAATGAACGAGTCTGTTTTGTCTCATACCTAAAGGTGTTTACAATCTGGAATGTCTTCAATGGCAAATCAGCATGACTCCTGATCCATAGTGAAAACATTGTGTACATGGGAGTCTCAGAAGTTGGCCTCAGGAACATCGGGATCTCCAATTTATTCTCACCACCGTGAGTTACCCAGTATACTTCTTTCTTGAATCCAGACTCCTCTTCATCTAATCTTAATTCAGAGGGGTCTACACCCGCTTCACGCGCGGCCTTCAACCTGGAAACTAGTCTGTTCTCTTTGTCAAGTAGCCCCTCGGGCACCAACAGAGGGAAACGATACTCGTGATGGCCCGTTCGTAACATCTCGCCTCTAGCTAGTTGGTCAATCAGGTTCATTGCGGAAAGGCCGTATGGCTTCCAAACATCCATTCCCTTGATGGGATACCTCTTGTCGACAAGATCTGCTATCTCTACAATAGCAGGGTACCATGAATTGAAATCGGACTTTGGAGGGATTCCCCTCTTAGCCTTAGAGTGATTCGCCACGTTCTTTTCCCATATGGAGTAGTGCTTGAATGATTCGTTTAAGTCTAAGAGTCAGTTTGAAGCGATAAATCCCTCAATTTTCTTACACAATCCTGGTAAATCCTGGATGCTTTCCACATTGCCATTAGAGAATACTATTCTGCATCTTTTTGAGGAGGAGTTATGGACCTCATCCAGAAGATTGGCGACTACTGCTTCTAGATTGTAGTCTGAGATTAGACCTCTAGATTTGGAGATTAGCGTTTCTTCATCTACTCCAACCTCTAGCTTGAATCCTATCCTCTTTGAGCCTCCGACATGCTCCTTTAGAACTTGGAGATGTTTCTTTGTGGGGGAGAGTTCGATTTTCCAATTGTCAATGCCACTAGGAATTTTTCCAGTATTATATTCGGGCTCATAGTCTAGAATTGCAGCAGCATGAATCCAGAATTGTGGCTCTGGTGAAGTATTCGCAAGTTGGATCGATTCGTTAAGCATCCCTCCTGGTGATTCGTCTAATCGTACGTCCGGTAGAGGAAAATTAGGATCACTGGTTGTATGGCCAACTACGCACACCACCTCATGCCCCATCCTATGCAGATGCTCTGCTATAGCCCATCCGGTTTTGCCCGTGGATGCGTTCACGATTCTTCTGACAGAGTCGATTTGTGCTACGTTCCCACCCAATGTCACTGCAACTCTCTTGCGCCGTTCCAGTCTACTATTTGTCATATTGCAGTACTGAGCAACGATTTTTGTCGCACTAGGTTGTTTCCTCCGACCCTCAGAAGGCTCGTCCAACAGAACTTTCACCCCTAGTTCTTCCAAAGATGAAAGTAATTCCGATGTTACGGCGTCATGGAACAAGTCGTTGTGCATAGATGGTACGAACAACATTGGTATCCGTTGCCCTGATGCGGCAGAAAGCGCCATCATCATAGGCGAATCAAGTATACCATGAGTGAATTTGGCAATTGAATTTCGTGTGGCAGGAGCAAGAATTAGCCCATCAAAATCATCCAATTGTGACATTTCTGGATCCCAATTGGTGATGACTTCGACTCCGGACCCCCATGACAATGCAAGAGGGGAAATTACCCCCTTTGCAGAATTACTCATCATAGGGAAAACGGCTGCTCCGTGCCTTCTTAGCTCCCTAGCCAGCTTAATCGACTCTGTTGCGGCAATTCCTCCGGAAACAGCAAGGATGACCCTTTTGCCTTCCAGACTAGACCCTTGGACCGTGACTCCGGCATCCTCACTCACGTCCTTGCTATTGGTGGGTCATTGATGAGGGCGTCGATATGCGTCACAAAGATTCGAGTGCTATAGAAATTCCCATTCCCCCTCCTATGCACATGGAAGCCATGGCTCTTTGTTTGCCAGTTCTATGCAATATGCTCGCGGCTTTGCAAGCTATTCTTGCGCCGGATGCGCCGAGAGGATGCCCTATTGCGAGGGCCCCGCCATCAATATTTACAATCTCTGGATTCAAGTCTAATTCCCTAATACAGGCGATACTCTGTGAGGAAAAGGCCTCATTCAATTCGAATACATCGATGTCAGAAACATCCCATCCTGCTCTTTCGAGGGCTAGATTGGTGGATGATATTGGGCCTAGACCCATTAATTCTGGATGGCATCCAGTAACTGCACCAGATATGATTGCAGCAATAGGCCTAAGAGAGTGCGATATTGCAAACTCCTCGCTACAAATTAACGAGAATACTGCCCCGTCCGTAAGTGGCGATGATGTTGCGGCAGTAACAGAGCCCCCTTCAACAAATGCCGGTCTAAGCTTAGACATTGAATCAAGGGTGGATTCTGGCCTAATACAATCGTCTTGTGAGATTTTACTGTCATCGGAATTTATGGAAACTAACTCCTCAGAGAAATTCTTCTTTGAATTCGCCTTTACGGCTTTCAAATGGGAATTGAGTGCGAACTCTTCCTGTTCTTCTCTGGAGATTCCATATAGCTCTGCAACATTTTCCGCGGTAATTCCCATGTTAATGTAAGCCTGTGGAATTTCTTTCTCCAAAGTTGGATTCGGGCTCCAATTAAATCCCCTTCTTTTAACCCGGGACATTGACTCAATTCCTCCGCACAAGAAGCAGTCCCCCCAACCCGCGGAGATCTGAGCCGATGCAGCAAGTATTGCCTGCATTGAGGAACCGCATAGTCTGTTGATTGTCGAACCCGGGACTTCGGGGGGAAAACCCCCTAGGAATGCCATGAGTCGACCGATGTTGTAGCCTTGTTCCCCCTCTGGATAGGCACAGCCTACGATAATGTCGTCGATTTCATTTGTTTCAATTGTGGAATTGCGCATGAGTGCATGAATTACCTGTCCGGCGAAGTCATCTGGTCTTGTACCTGAAAGAGCACCCTTGTGTGCCTTGGTAAATGGGGACCTCCGCCAATCGACAATGACCGACCGCACAAGCCCTCCTCGGGAGGCTGGCCCATAACGGTTCCCGGGAATGTGATTCATCTAATGACCGTGGGGTTCTTGAATAATCCACATCGAGGTGCACACATGATTAGGGAATGCTCGATGCATGGATATTTTTCCGATGACGACCTTTGTCCTGCATGCAACTCTGAGGGCAAGTTCATCTTGAGTACCAGAGAAAGAGATGGCATGGCAAGGAAGTTGGCACTTGTTCTTAGGCACGCACCGGAGAAGTTTGATTTGGAAATGGACATCAACGGTTGGATAGACGTAAGAGATATTGTTAGGAAGTTCAAAGATGGGGGGCGGAGGCCCCAACATTGGCTTAGGCCTCATCATCTTAGGGCAATATCTGAAACTGATACCAAGGGGAGGTATGAAGTCCGCGGGAATGTGATGCGGGCTACTTACGGGCACACTGTAGAAATTGAGTTGGACCTCCCATCGAATGATATCCCAGATTCGCTTTACTACCCATCCGATCCTGCCGAGGCCGAGAATCTAGTTGAAGTAGGAATAAGCCCTGGTGATCGCTCCCACGTTCATCTCTCAGCCTCAATCAGATATGCTGCAGAGGCGGGCAGGGTCCACCACAATGACCCTGCAATTATTGAAGTAGATACGGCAAGAATGGTGGCTTCGGGAGAAACAATCTGGCACGCTGGTGTGACTGTTTTCCTCACTGACAGCGTAGCTGGAGAGTTCTTGTCCATTGTGGACGAAGACGATCCAGAGCTCTCGTTACTGAGGGATTCATGGTCTGAAGAAGAGTGATTAGAACTCACCACATACTGGACAGAACTGCAAGTCACTGATTTTTTCCGCTCCGCAAGAGTGGCACTCCCCGGTTTTCGTAACTGGTTTTACGTCAGTATTACTCTGTTCCCTGACAACCGACTCCCTTTCTACGAATGGTGAAGAAGTAGTGCTTTCCAGGCTACTTAGAACCTCTCGATAACGAACAACCTCAGATATAGCAATCTCAATCTGGATTAGTCTACGGTCCCTATCAGTTTTATCTTCAATTGAAGTGGCGATTGCTAGCTCAGACTGAAGCCACCTCTGATACCTTTCAAGTTCGGCCGTGTCAATCACAATATTTCCAGTGAGTACTATGCGTTAAACTGTATGCCGTAATTTCAAAATGTTAGAATACATGACTCTGGACCTTAGGTCGCAAATGGCAATCAGAGTGGCAATAAAATTAGGCGGGGGCCTAATAACTGACAAGAGTAAGATGAAGGAATTTGATCATAAAGCGGTGGAAGTAGTTGTAGATGCGCTATGTTCTGTTTCAGAGCTTGGAGCTTCAATTGTCCTGGTTCATGGGGCTGGCTCGTTTGGACATCTCCTCGCAAAGAAATGGGGAATTTCAGAAGGATTGAATATTCACGAAGAGAAGGGCCAATGGGAGGCAGTTAAGGAAATTCGTTCAGACATGAGGGAATTAAATAAACTGATCATGGGAAAATTCTCAGAAAAGGGGTTGGAATGTAGTTGCCACCCACCTTCGGACTGGGCCAAGGGAACCGGAGCCCGATTCTCGGGTGATATTTCAATCTTCGAAAGAGGGGCTAGAGAACCAATCCCAGTAACATTTGGTGACGTTGTTGATACGGGTGATGAGTCTGAGTTCGGGATTTTGTCAGGAGATGATTTGATGCTACGCTTGTCAACTGAATTAGGAGTCACGCACAGCATTTTTCTGATTGGTGATTCTGAGGGTGTTCTGAGTGGACCCCCCAATGAAATGGATTCAGAATTGATTACGCATTTGGGCCCCGATACGAAAATAATGGGAGAGCATGATACCAATATCGACGTCACTGGAGGGATTGGATTGAAAATTGAAAGGTCTCTTGAGATTGCAAAGGTCGTCGACGAAGTATGGATAATTGATGGAAGAAAACCAGACAGGGTTCTTGAATTATTGACATCTGGAGAAACAATAGGGACTAAGATTCTGAGCGGTTGAGTCTTCATATACACCACTCGACCTCAGGCAGATTAATGGCCCCTGAAATCGGTGAGGTGGAAGACCATGATTCGATTCAGGCAGAGATGATGGGTGAGATGTGCCTAGTTGTAGATAGTGATGATAATGTCATTGGTGCTGAGACAAAACTTGTCTGTCACAAGGATGATGGGATTAGGCATCGTGCCTTCAGTGTACTAATTTATGATTCACTGGGACGACTTTTGGTACAGAAAAGATCGTCGGAGAAGATTACGTTCCCAGGTGTTTGGGCCAACAGTTGCTGTAGTCACCCCCTGGATATAATATCAGAAAATGAGGGCTCGAATGGAGTTGAGAATGCCGCTAGGAGAAAACTAGAGCAAGAGCTTGGAATTCCAGAGGAGATTACTGAAACGTGGTCTTTCCACCACATCGGGAGAATGGAATATTCTTGCAGGTGGGATAATGATTGGATAGAGAGAGAAATTGATCACATCATGGTAGTTCATGCCGATATTGAATTCAATCATAATGAAAATGAAATCTCAGATGTTCTCTGGGCAGATTCATTAGAAATTAGCAGAATGATGGATGGTGATGGAGACTGGAGGGATGAAGTCATTGCTCCGTGGTTCAGATTGATCTGGGAGAAATTTGCTATTCCCCACGATTGCGACCCATATGTCATAGCAAGTTCGATAAATATGGATATAATATATTGTGGAGAAGTAGACATGGATGGAGAATCAGTTAATCCAGGACAGACGCTGCTAGATGCTCTGTCTGACCATCGAGACAGAGTAGAGGGGGAGATAATGGGAAGTCTAGGAAAGATGGAACAGAAAAACCTCCACGGTGCGATGACACACCTGTTCAGAGGAGGTGGGAAGAGGCTTAGAGCGATTTTGCCAAGACTCGTAGGGGAGGCTGTAGGAGTTGCAAATGATGGCCACTATACACTAGGTGCATCGATAGAAATAATCCATAACTTTACCTTAATTCATGATGACATAATTGACCAGGATCCAATTAGAAGGGGACTTGATGCTGTCCATGTCGAATACGACGATGCCACAGCAATAAACGCTGGAGATGCAATGCTGGCTGTTGGATTCGAAATACTGGCAGAGTCAGAAGATATCACAGATAATCAGCTCGGCCATCTTATTCGATCGATTGGTGAGATGGTTAGAAAGGTTGCAGAGGGTCAGCAAGAGGATATTGAATTTGAGAGTCGTGATGAGGTCTCCGAACAAGACTACATAGAAATGATCGCAGGAAAGACTAGTGCTATGTTCGAGACCTGTGCCAGAACAGGAGCAATACTAGCCAATGCGGATGAAGAGACTGTAGAGAACATGGCAGAATGGGGCTTAAATCTAGGATTATGCTTCCAATTGATGGACGACCTAATCGACATAACTGGCGACACGGAGACTCTAGGAAAGCCCGCAGGATCCGACATAGTTCAGGGAAAGATGACACTGATAGCCATTCATGCAAAGCGAACTGGTGATGATTTACCGCATTTCGAAAGAGTGTTTGGTTCTGGTAATCCCGAAGGAGATTCATTATCCAAGGCAGTATTGGAATTGGGAAGATCGGGATCAATAGAGTACGCAAGAAGCAAGGCTATGCATCACCATTCATTGGCACACGATTGCTTGGACAATCTGCCTAGCACACAAGCAGTTGAGATTCTTAGGGAGTTGACCGACTTCCAATTGATTAGAATCAGTTAATCAATCAGTGTACTGAGACTCCCCTGGGATTTCTTCTTTGAGACCCTTCCTCTGTCTAATTTCGCCAACAATCTTGTGAAAGAGTTCGGGAGGGACCTGATCATAGCCGGCATTCTCAGTATTCCATACTGCCCTTCCTTGGGTTGCGGCTCTAATGTCATTAGAGAATCCGAATGATTCTGCTACCGGCATCTTGCCAATTACACAAGTCACATCATTTTCCACGGGCATGTCTTCGATTACTCCTCTGCGGGTGTCTAATTGCCGAGTTATTCCGCCGGCCCATTCTGTGGGTGCATCGATTCTGATTTTCTGGATTGGTTCGAAAAGAACAGAATTAGCCCTAATTAATGCTCCTTTGATTGCATTCCTAACCGCAGGGATGGTCTGAGCAGGTCCCCGGTGGATAGCATCCTCGTGTAGTTTTGCATCCACTAAGCGGACCATTACTCCTGTTAGTGGTTCGTCGGCAATGGGGCCCTTCTTGCAAACATCGTTGAAGGCCTCAATTATCAATTCCCTTGTTTCGTGTAGATTCTGAATCCCCTTCGTGTCATTTACAAGTACAGTAGTGGCGTTAATGGCGTATATCTTCCTCATCAGATCCTTGTCCATGCCAAGTTCGCCGAACTTATTTCCAGTCTCCTTTGCATCCTTGGTCCTAACTGGTCCGTCTCCGAGATCCCCCTCTCTCAAGGCATTAATTACATTCTCAGGGAGTTGCTCCACCTCTACGTAGAATCTATTGTGCCGATTGGGGGACTTGCCCTCGAATGGCCTGCCCTTGTTGTCGCTTCCAATCGATTCCCTATAGACGACTATTGGATTGCTCTGATTTACCTTAATCCCCTGTTCCTCCTCCAGACGGTAAATGGTAATTTCAAGGTGGAGTTCTCCCATCCCCGAGAGGAGTGCCTCGCCAGTCTCATGGGCGACATCAACGGATAGGGAAGCATCCGCTTTGGCCAGACCTCTTAATGCACCTATGAATTTGGGAAGATCCTTCATTGATTTTGGTTCAATCGCGATTGTCACTACTGGTTCGGAGTAGTGTCGGATTGCCTCGAAGGGAGTCTCGTCCTTCTCCCTTGTTACAGTAACTCCCGCAGCTGCACTTCTCACGCCAGTCAATGCTGCAATGTTGCCGGCTGATACTCCGGGAACCTGTATCCTGTCTCCACCTACCATCATGCTGACCTGCTGAACCCTTTCGGCTTTGCCGGCTCCACTTGCCCAAACAGTCTCCCCCTGCTTTATCGTCCCAGAGTATACTCTGCCAACTGCTACCTCTCCTGCATGGGGGTCCATCCATATCTTTGTAATCATCAAAGAGAGGGGGCCATCTGCATCACAACTCATCATGGACTTGCCGACCTCAGAATCTTGATCCCCCTGCCAAATATTCGGAATCCTGTATTCTTGAGCAATTAATGGCGATGGGAGTTTTTCCACCGCCATATCCAGCAAAACTTCGTGGACTGGAGCCTTCTTAGCGAGTTCTTTTTGTTGTTCATTATTACAGTACTCGAAAATCTGAGTAAAATTTACTCCAGTCTTCTGCATAAATGGTACGGTGATGCCCCAATTGTGGTAAGCTGAACCGAATGCCACGGTCCCCTTGGAAACGTCGACTTGCCAGTCTGTCTTGTGCTGTTCAGGTGCAAATTTTCTGATTAAAATGTTAACTTTCTTTATTTGCTCTTGGAACCTTGCCATCATGTCCTCTGGAGTTACCTGAAGCTCGTTGATGAGGCGATCTACCTTGTTGATGAAGAGAACTGGGCGGACCTTCTCCTTCAGTGCCTGACGAACTACAGTCTCTGTTTGTGGCATTGCCCCCTCTACGGCACAGGTGAGAATAATACACCCATCTACCGCCCTCATTGCTCGGGTTACATCTCCACCGAAATCTACGTGTCCAGGGGTGTCAATAAGATTGATCAGATAATCCTCACCATTCACTCCGTGGACCATAGATGCGCTGGCCGCATTGATTGTGATTCCCCTAGCGCTTTCTTGGTCATCGAAGTCCAATACTCGAGACTTCCCTGCAAGCTCCTCGGACATCATTCCTGCCCCGGCGATCAAGTTGTCTGATAGGGTGGTCTTTCCATGATCAATGTGGGCAGCAATGGCGAGGTTCCTTATTCGCTCGCGAACGTGCATTACCTCTGTAGCGCGCTTGATGTTGTCTTCCTTACGACCCATATTCTCATCCAGTAATTTTTCCGACCTGAAAACGGTTCATAAAGACAATTGAGCAGTTTAGGGGAATGGGACAATTTGGAATCATCGGGCTGAGGCAGCAATCCTCTCTACTTCGTGCCTCTTCCCAACTGCGAAGGAATTGACATCGCCGTCTGATGCCTTCGAAATCTCTGAAATGATGCCCTCGGTAAGGGATTTCTTGCTCTTCATTGTTGCGGATGCAGCACCAATGGCAAGATTCCGTAGTGCGACGTCGAGCCTTCTGCTCGGGGACGAGTCGACTGCCTTTGGCTGGCTGACTGCCCCAATTCTCACTCTTGTCGTCTCTTCACAAGGCGCTGCCTCTGTGATTGCATCGATGAAAATCTGGAGTGGGTTTTCACCACTCTTAGCATTGATTCTATCAAATGCCTCGTCTAGAGATTTCGCACAATATTGCTTCTTTCCACTGTACTTTCCTGATCTCATCAAGTTGTTAATGAAGCGCTCAGTAACAGATAGGTCCTGCTTGCCAAACCATGCGTTGGCGTGCCGCCCTCCTGTGTGAGGGGCCCCAATCATCTTCAGATTGACATACCTAGAAATGCCCGGATCGCTGCAAACTACCTCACTAGCATCCCATTTGCCAAATACCATTGTCCCAATTCCTGCAATGGGTGCCTCTGAGTTCTCAGACTGGTCAATTTCCTCTGAATCATCCATTAGAAATCACCTCAGCGTACTGGTTTCTCCTTGCGGCCCCTTACCATTTCATCTAGTGAAACGCCATTGACCTTGATCACCTTGTACCTAACGCCAGGTAGATCCCCATATGAACGTCCTTTACTTCCACCGATACCTTCGACCATTACTTCGTCGTGTTCGTCGATAAACGAGATTGCGCCGTCTCCAGGGGCGAAGGCAGTGAGTCTGTTGCCTGTCCTAATCAGGCTAATCTTCACTGCCTTCCTGATTGCTGAGTTGGGTTGCTTGGCCTCGAATCCCACCTTCTCTATCACAATACCCTTGGCTTGGGGGCTTCCGCGAAGAGGGTCATGCTTCAGAACTCCGCCGTGCTTTCGCTTGGCTTGCCTGTTACGGAATTTCCTCTCCTTCCACCTGTACCTCTTACGATCGGACTTCATCTTCGAACCGGAGAAAAGGCCTCGTCCCAAGCATACACCTCAAAATGACGGCTCGGCGACCTGCCGTCCATTTATGAGACTGACGGGTGAAACATCCAGCAGATTTGCACTGTAGGCAATTTTGGAAGCCTAACATTCAAGCGGCGTAGTTTTCCGGGAGATAGTATGGGATTCAGGGAACTTGTCGATGGAAGTCGAGTAAGTGACGTCCCGGTTAGCGTAAATTTTGACATGAAAGAGGAGTCTGAAACATCAGGAAACGAACCTATCATATTCAATGAAATTATTGAGTCTCCCGGACACAGAGCCACGATGAACATACTTACTCGACAGAGGCTCTGCGAAGCATTCGATGTACAACCCGGTGAGCTGATAGACATACTCTCTTGGGCGATGGAAAATCCCTCTGAGCCGGTTCTTACAGAAGGTGAAAAATCACCTGTATTGGAGAATACCATGGTTGATCCGGATTTATTGGGAATTCCAATTCCTTGGCACTATAGAGAAGATGGCGGCAGGTATCAGTCGGCTTCCATAATCATAGCACAATATGGAGGAATACGGAACACTTCCTTCCATAGGCAATTAGTCAAAGATGAGCGCACCACTTGTGTTAGACTGGTCCCCAGACATCTGAGAACAATGGTAAATACTGCTCAGAGGGAAAATGATGAGGTCCCCATTGCTGTTGTCAATGGTCCCGATCCGGTGGTTCTCCTGGCGGCTGCAATGTCATTTGACGAACCACTCGACGAATTGAGAGTTGCTGCAGCTCTTCACGAAAGGTTGTATGGCTCCCAATTGGAAGTTGTGGAGCTTTCAAACGGGGTTGTTATCCCAGCAATTTCTGAATATGCCATGGAGGCGAGAATAACAACTTCCACAGGAGAAGAAGGGCCTTATGTGGATATTACAGGGACAGTTGATGACATTAGACTTGAGCCCATTATCGAGTACGACAAGATTCACCACAGGAATGACCCAATTTTCCACGCACTTATTCCGGCCGGAGTTGAACATATGACTCTGATGGGCATGCCTAGGGCTCCAACCATCAAAACAGCAGTATCGGAAGTTGTGACCTGTACTGACGTATATCTGACAGATGGTGGCAGTGGATGGTTGTCATCTGTTGTCCAGATTATACCAGAGGAAAGTGGTGATGGTATGAAGGCCATAAAGGCAGCATTGGATGGCCATAAATCAATGAAGCAGGTCATTGTGGTTGACAAAGACATTGATGTAACCGATTCATCAAGGGTAGAATGGGCCTTGATGACGCGATGGCAGCCGGATAGGGACACTCTAATTCTTTCGAACCAAAAGGGCTCTAGTTTGGACCCAAGTCGTTCTTCAGATGGCACGACAAGCAAGATTGGCATGGATGCAACCATAGAGCCGGGAATTGAACGTTCGCCATACGAGTCTGTTCTATGAGAGAGGGGCTAATGCGCGAAGATGGAAATCTATCAGAGGCACTTCAACATCCTCGTAGGAGTCTGGGGAACAGATACAGGAGTCAGGCTGAAAAGTTCCTAAGAATAATGGAAGGAAACGACAATAATCTTTCATGGGCAGAACAGAGCGCCAAACAAAGCGTCCTCTACGACTTCACGAATGAAGAGAATTGGAAAATTTTGATCAAAATCAAAGTATTGATGCGTGATTCTGAAGGGGCTAGGGCCGTCCTAGCTGATCTCTTTTCAGTCCTAGGGCGAGATTCCAATTTAATGGGGCAATTGGAGGACCGTGACATCATAGACTCGTGTGAAAGAATGTTGCATGCGGCCTTTTCCAATGATCCACTAGACCCAGACAATTGGTGGGATAAAATCAGCATGGAACCCGGCGGAATGGACTCATTTTCTGAAAGGCTGAGAGGACTTGACGTTTCGGATCAGAGAGCAAATATCCTATTCTCCAGAAGACTTGAGAGAGTCAGAAGGGGTGGTTTCGAAGAAGTATTTCTTGAATTGACGAGAATACTTCTGTCACAGAGGCCAATTAATCACGAAGCGTGGGAAGAATTGGGCATGATGTATGAGAGAAGGGGTCAGCACGACGAAGCCTGGCTTTGTTATGACCAGGCGAAGAGTGTTTTTCCTGATTCGGTAGCAATAGAGCGGTTCAAGTCCAGAATGGAGTCGATTGTAGGGGGTGGTGAGGGTGGCCCATGGATAGCACCCTCAATCTCGGACAGGGCTGCCTTTCTCGATAAGCTTGGTAATCTAACGAATACAGAACAATACGCGGAGATTGAAGAAATAGTTGAGGGTGATGAACATGACCCATTATCAAAGATTGAAAGGCTGAGGGCTGATGATAAAACAACAGAGGCTTTCTTTCTTGCGAGAAGGATGGTCGCTGAAGGGGTTGATGGTGCAGCGGAGAAGGTATCTGAAATACTGCAAGATTTGGAGGGCTAATTTTGGGTTTTGTTGTGGTATGGGCGTTTTCTTCTGAAGAAGAAGGATGCTGGATTATGGTGAAGAATAGGATTAGAGGCTGGGAATTGCCGGGAGGTCGTGTGAATCAAGATGAGGCTCCCGAGGAAGCGGCTTTGCGAGAATTATACGAAGAAACTGGTGTTCTGGGCACTGCGAAGGCAATTGATGCAAATTTAATCGATGGAGGTCATGTGGTATTGGCCCAAGTAGATATGTCAGTTAGCCCGGAACCGTGGAAATCACCCGATGATGCCATAGAGGAAGTTGGTTGGTGTCTGCAACTTCCAGAGAATTCGGCTTGGGGGGGTGACGAGATTGAGAAGATCAGGGATCATGATTGGAGCACATCGATCAGCCTTGGGTCTTGAATCTCACTTCGCCTTTCTTCTATTGCTTCCCTCCATTGTGTTTCTTCCAAGGTTTCGCTAGCATCCAAGACCAAGCCTAGGTCATCTCTCTTCTCTCCTGAGACGTCCTTTAGTGCGTTTGATAGTATTATCTCCACTGACTCCTTGATGTCTGAAGGATTTGATGGATTTGTTGTCATTCCCGGGGTTTCCCTAGGCCTTGCATCGACTATCCGTTCATCCATGGTTGGTGAATTAGGATCGATGTCGTCTAATGCCATGTCTAGCCATTCCATAGCACATACCACTGCCTCGGCAGGCATGTCTGATGATGAGAGCCTCCTCATTGCCATCCAGAGGTGCCTCATTGCAGGTTCGAGATCACCGATCGAAGCGAGTATCCGCCCTGACTCAAGTCGCGAAAGCCCAATCAAATCTACGGGGTGGCCTGCAACCGAGGAAATGTCTGCGAGTGTTACTAGAGCCATCATTCGCTCGTTGGAATTTCGATGCCAAGATGCGAGATTCAACAGAGCAAGCCCGTGCAGAGGCGAGCCCGGGTTTATGGAAGCAAGTCTATCGACGCACCAACGTAGCTCGTTACCGACTTTCTCTGGTGCGATTGCCCCCAAGAGGGCTCTTTCCATCCTAATCCAAGCCTCTGACTCAAAATCCCTATCTCCTAGATTCCTTGACTGTTCCAGGATCTTTTCACTGAGGATCAAAGCCTTTTCGGTATTGCCTTCAGACAATAATGTCTGGAAAAGTAGCGAGTCGGGTGTTGTTTTTTCTGTGGGAGTGGTTTCTTTGCTCATCCAATGTTCACGCCCTCTCGAAGCTCTCAGCCATTTCTTCGTACTTTTTACGGATGCTTTCTTCCCTCTCGACGAGTCTGCCGAGATGTTCGTTCAGTGCTTCTTGTGCTTCCTTCAACTCTGATTCCAATGAGTCTCGATCACTGACCTCAAGGAGAATGTTCCCTAAGGAACGGAAAACAGGCCTCTCGGGGTCTTGCTTGGATAGGGCTTCTACGGTAATTCCGTACTCTGAAGACTGTGAGGAGATTGTTTGAATCTGATTCCTCAGAATCTGCAATTCTCTTGCTATAGACTGTATTTCTTCGGCTGAAACTTCCTCGCTGATCCTATTCACCCCCATCCGTTGCTACGAGAGATTGCTCAGAAGCAATTAATGCTCTCATTATCGAGTTCCATCTTGCCCGGATGTCACTGAAGGAGTTTGCAGCAAGTGTTACCGAAATCTCGTCACCATCATGAGTGAATTCGGCCTCTGTAATTAGAGATGATGAGAGTGGCCCGGAATCGATGTGCTCCAATAGCAACTCCAGTGAAACCGAGTCATTCCTCTTCTGTTGCTGCATCTGAATCTCTCTCGGAAAGCTTTCTCTCGAAGTCGAGTGCCGCCTGTTGGGCGATTACCGTCATATCAGTTGCAGTGGCCCCTTCCATGGATCTCCTGACTATCCTCTTATTGGCGTCACTAGCCCTTGTGTAAGGCTCCCAGACGCCACCAGAGAATGTGTGATCACACTTCCTACATTCCCATATTCCTGCTGCCTTTCTCCTAACCTTCGGGTAGTGACAACTTGGGCAAGTGTATTTCCTTGATTTCTTTGCAAGTGCAGACCCAGCTCTTCGCCTTACGCTTACGCCGTACCTAGCACCAAATCTTGCTGTTGCCCCCGCCTTCTGTGTTCTCTTAGCCATTATTGCACCTACATCGAATCTACTATTTTTCTGAGTTCCTTGGTCCTTTCTTGGGCATTAGTCATGATTTCTTCGAATTCCTCCGTTGAGAAAATTCCCTTTAGACCCTTCTGAAGCGAGTGGACATTATCGTCGTCGCCAAGAGTGATGTGGATTCTCTCATCCCCACCTAGTTCCTCTCTTGAACAAGCATCGTAGACAAAACGACCGCCAACCTTGTGGTATGAACACATTATTGGAGTCTTTGAAACCGGTAGAGAGTAATCTTCTCCTACCTCAAAACGCTCTGCAGGAACAGTGGCGTTCCTGAGAGCAGCTATCCCGGCTAAAGCGAAGGCGTCGAATAGATTTCCATCATCGGAAACTGCGAAGAGGTCTAGGATTACCTGCCATGCCTTCTCACCGGGGATTATGCAAAGAGAGTCGACATCGATACAACCAGATTCTCTAATTCCCCTATCTACTACCCTGCCGAGCTCGATTGCCTCGGGACTGGGTGGTCCGGCTTCCCAATTGCGTCCTGCAATTGGGCGAACGTCGGCGGAACACATCAAACCGCCTTGATTTGGTCGATCCGGGTAAGGCTGCATAATCTGGAACTTTACTCCAGCGAGAACTATCGTGTCCCCCATTCTCACTCTGGCTGACCCCTCGGCCCGAGGCAAAACAGAATGCTCAATCTCTAGATTTCTACCTTCCCACTGGGATCTTCCATCTATCCTGGCATCATTTACAGCGAGATCGGAAAGATGGGCACGTAGCAGTTTCGGAACTATTGGGATGGTCATTGTGAACCTCCTCCTTTCAGTGCCTCGACCATCATCCCATGAACGACTTGGGCGGCGTCCATGTTATACTGCCACGCTTGCTTGAATTCTTCTTGAGAGAGGTCCCCATCCATCTGCAAGAAGACAAGTTCTCCAGAATTTGGCATTATTCCCATGGGCAAGTCTGCTTCGCCATAGTTGTCTTCTTCTTTGTTCAAGTCACAAACTACTACGTCATTGATCTTACCACTAGCAACACTAACAACCAAATCAGTCATTGGAATTCCTGCATCTGCTAAGGCCACTGAAGCGGCGGTTAGTCCGACACATCGTGTTCCGGCCTCTGCTGACACAATCTCAATGGTTACCCGAATCTTCGAACGGGGATATAGTTCCAGCAGAACTACACTTTCAAGGGCGTCCTTTGTAACCTTGCTAATCTCTCTGCTTCGACGATTGAACCCTGGACGCATCCTGTCGGTAGTAGAGAATGGCGCCATGTTGTATGCCACATCCAGAACCGCCCTGTCCTGCCTCTGAATCTTCCGAGGATGTGCTTCCATAGGACCATAAACAGCTACAATCGCCTCGTTTGTGCCCCAAGTCATCCTGCAAGATCCATCTGCCACAGGAATGACTCCAGTCTCGATTGTGATGTCTCTGATGTCACCTGGTGAGCGGCCATCCATGCGTAGGCCGTTCTCATCGATCATTTGCACGTCTCCGTAACCCCCCATCAGTTCTCATCTCCCTTGTTTCTCTGAGAAATTGCTGAAAGTTTGTTTCGTACATCGAGAATTCCATCAAGTTCGCCGTCAATCCACATCCGGCCGTTGTCTGCCACGACTATTCGGCACTCTGTTTCTGCTTTCAGCCTTCTTAATGACTCTCCGCCCTTTCCGATTAGTCTGCCTAGAAGATGAGGGTCAATCTCTTCGATTACCCCGGACCTGATCTTCCGTAGTCCCATTCCTTTCATCGTGACTACGCTTGAGTGTGTCTCCTCTACTTCTTGAATTCTGCAAAGGACCGCTTCTCCGATGTCCATTACTGACCTCGTCCCACCGAAGTCAACCTTTCCCGGGCCAAGGCTCATTGGGAGAATTGCGTTAAACGGTGCTCCTAATTCAATGAACCAGATGTTGTTAGTGCAACCCTCAATATATCCAATCACCAAGTCTCCTGGCCTAGGGATGTATCTAGTGTGAGTAGGGTCAACCGAGATTGATCCCCCCTTTTCCCTTAGTCTTCCTTGCTTTACTGCCTTGAGGCGCCCGGAGATGGCCATTACACCATGCCCTGCCTCAAAATCTTCTGAATCGCCTAGGTCTTCCCCGGGCACTACGAGGGTTTGCCCTCGAATATTTCCTCGCGGCCCCGCCGCGCCATTCTTTTTTGCCATGTTATCGGGCCGCGCGACCGGCCCGTTGTTCATAACCGTTGATGCTGGCGATATTGATAGAATCAGTCTAATTCCCTTACTTCAACATCAGACGACCTAGAGGCAACTTTGTCGATAATATCGTTCTTCATCCCCCCTGGAACTGAAACGACACATACCCAATTACCGTCACTCGTCCATTCTTCCTTCTGAATCGAATCCCTAAGCATTTGACTCACGCCCCCGTAGTCCTTTCCTTGGACCATGAATGCGAGACGGATCGTAATGAATTGAAGAGGGATGACTGGGCGAAGTGCAGAAACTGCATCTGCAACCTGACTTTCTACAGACTTGAAGGGATCGATCGAGAATCGAATTTCATCAAGTGCAGTTTCTATTCTAGTCCTCGGATGAGGCAGTTTTGTCTTAGGGTCTGTAGCAGTACTGGCTATTTCATTGATTATCTGAAGCTTTTTTGCTTCGACCATCTTCTTTCTTTGGGCAGTAGTGAGTTGAATGTCCCCCTTTTCCAGAATTATTCGTGCGCAAGCAATAATCTCAGTCGTTCCGAATGCCTTCTCAAGCGCCTCTCCTGTTGGCCTCTCCCCGGCTCGGGCATCTGACCATATCTCTTCGATAGCGAGAAGTTCTCCGAGTTCGACTGAGTTGTTATCTTCTTTCCAGATATCTACCAAATCGGGATCGACGAGAATTTCGTATCTACTGCCCCCCTTCTCAAGACGGGCTAGAACGGCGTCATCCAGACTTACCATGACTGCCGAAATGGCATTTGGCTTATCATAATGGGGTTCAAGACAGTTTGCCGAGATGCTTCAGAGTTGCTTCTCTTCCTAGTTTTTCATAGCCATCCTTATCCACACAACCAATCTCAACAGTTTCTGGGTTCAGATCTTCTTCGAGAGACTCACGGAGAGACTCCAGGCCCATCTTGATTGCAGCATTCTGAGTTAGCCCACTCTTCCACTTTGCCTCGAAGTAGTCGATAGCAGTGGCCTTTCCACGACCGATCGCACCGGCATTGTATGACTGGTAAGCACCCGAAGGGTCTGTTTCGAACAAATGGGCCCCGTCATCGTCGAAGCCGGCGATTAGAAGTGCTGTTCCAAATGGTCTTGCACCGCCATACTGGGTGAATGACTGCTTATAGTCGCACATCTTCTTAACCAATGTGGAGACGGGGATGTTGTCGCCGTATGTCATTCGATTTACCTGGCACTGTACTCTTGCCCTGTCAACTAACTGACGTGCATCTGCAACCAGTCCGGATGTCGTGATTCCGACGTGATTGTCTATCTGGTACAT
>Ga0207987_1000069_pt1 | contig 36752 bp, 27 predicted proteins | sample ETNtaG_19_FD_185768 | JGI IMG/M metagenome (GOLD analysis project Ga0207987, IMG submission 185768) | Marine microbial and viral communities from oxygen minimum zone, Eastern Pacific Ocean - ETNP201302PF86A (SPAdes) (version 2) | ecosystem: Environmental > Aquatic > Marine > Oceanic ...
GAGCTCTGTCAAGGTGCGCCCGCTGGTTCTCTATGACAAGACAGTAGAGCGGCTTCCCAGGGGATCGAAGCTGGCGGCGTATTTTAATGATCCGCTGGATCTTCGACCGGTCTTTACCCGGCTCTACCCGCCTGATCTCGTGGCGACCGGCGGCGACGGTGAGCGCCTTCCGCTGGAGGAATGGACACACGGCCTCGGGTATTATCTCGAGTTTCAATTCCTGCACCCGACCCTGGTTGACGTTACGTTTGAGGTTTCGTCGAGCTATTTTGATCCCCTCGAGTTCTACAGGAATCCCGGCATCGAACCGCCGGTGGAGGAGGGGAACTGGAGTGATCACGCCGAGGAGGAGGAAATCAGGCCGCCTGACCCTCCAGGCCCGGCTGAATAGGCTAACGGCCCTGGAGGGGAGAGCTTTGCAGTGGCTGCTCCGCGTGCGAAGATAGGGTCTTTCCGCAGCCCTTATTGTTGAAGTGATCTATGATATTTCTAAACCCGCGCCGCCTGGCTCCCCTGTACCTCGCTCTGCTTCTCTCTACCCTGCTCTCTTCTTCAGCCGGCGCTCGAGAGTGGACTCGTTTTCGCGGCCCCAACGGCTCCGGCGTGAGCGCGGCGAAGACGGTTCCGGCCAAATGGAAGGAGAGCGATTTTAACTGGAAGATAACCCTGCCCGGAAAAGGGATCTCCTCTCCGGTCGTCTGGGATGAGCTGGTCTTCGTCACCGCGGCCGACAATACCGCGCAAAAGCGAACCCTGCTGGCGATCAGCGCCCGGGACGGTAAGGCCCGGTGGGCGAAAGATTTCCCCTACAAGACCTATCGCAAGCATCGAAACAACAGCTACGCCTCCAACACTCCCGCGGTAGATAGCGAGCGGGTCTACACCCTGTGGCAGTCGAAGGGCGGCTCCCAGCTGGTGGCGAATGATCATGCCGGCGCAGAGAGCTGGCGCTACGACCTCGGCCCCTACCTGCATGGGCAGGGCGGCGGCACCTCTCCGATCATTTTTGAGGGTATGGTGATCATCTCGAATGACCACAAGAAGGGAAGCTTCCTGCTGGCGGTCGATCGGGCAACCGGCAAGGAACGCTGGAAGATTCCGCGCGAGGGTAAGAGGGCCTGCTACTCGACCCCCTGTGTTTTCAGCTCGGATGGCCGTCCGACGGAGATCGTCTTCGTTCATTGCTTCGAGGGAATTGTCGGTGTGGATCCGCAGAGCGGCCGGCAGAACTGGATGATCGATGTCTTCGGTACCTTTCCCCAGCGCGCTGTGGGCTCTCCGGTGGCCTGGAAGGACCTGGTGATTGCCAACTCCGGCGCTCTCAACGGCGGCAAGAATGCCGTCGTCGTTCGTCCATCAACCAGCGGAAAAAAACACGGTGTGAAAGAGGTCTACAGGATCTCGCGATCGGCTCCGCATGTTCCCAGTCCGCTGGCCTGGGACGGGAAGCTCTTTCTCTGGAGCGACCTGGGAGTCGTCACCTGCTGCAAGGTGGAGACCGGCGAGATCATCTGGCAGAAGAGAGCCGGAGGCGGCGGTAATTTTCATGGCTCACCGGTCTGCGTTGATGGACGCCTGTTCTGCGCTGACGATAAGGGTACGGTTGTTGTCCTGTCGGCATCGGAGAAGTTCGAGGTGCTGGGCCGGAACGAGCTTGGCGACACCTGCCGGTCGACTCCCGCGGTGAGCGGAGGCCGCATGTTTGTCCGTACCGAGAGCCGGCTCTTCTCGGTGGGGGGGAAGAAGGACTGACGAACCCGGTCCCGGCTCAGCTGGCGAGGATCCTGGCAAGTTCCAGCAGGTTCTCGGGCAGCTCGCGGGTCTCCTTCCAGGCCAGTTCAAGTTCGACCAGGGTGACCTGTCCATTTCGTCTCGCTACCATCTTCGAGGACTCTCCCGACCGCAGCGCGTCAACCGCGGCCTTTCCGAAGAGTCCTCCCTGGACCCTGTCAACGGCGCTGGGGGCGCCGCCGCGCTGGATGTAGCCCAGGACCGAGACGCGCGGATCGTAGCCTGACTGGCCGGAGATCTTTCGGGCGATCTCATAGGCGTTGCCCGCGTCGTCTCCCTCGGCAACCACCACGATACTGGAGACCTTGCCGGCCTCGCGGCAGCGTTCGAGCTGGGCGCAGAGCGCTGTGATATCAGTTGGCACCTCCGGAATCAGGACACCCTCGGCACCGCAGGCGAGCGCCACCTGGAGCGCGAGGAATCCCCGGTTGCGGCCCATGACCTCGACCAGGAAGAGCCGCTCGTGGGAGGTGGCCGTGTCTCGGATCTTGTCGATGGCCTCCACCGCTGTGTTGACGGCCGTGTCGAACCCGAGGGCATAGTCAGTTCCGCCTACATCGTTGTCGATGGTTTTCGGTATGCCGATGAGCGGCAGGTTGGTCTGGCGCGCGAGCTCCGAGGCGCCGTTCAGCGAGCCATTGCCGCCGATCACGACCAGTCCGTCAATTTCGCGTTCGAGGAGATGGGAGGCGGCTTTCTCCCGCGCCTCGGCTTCCCTGAATTCCGGGCAGCGGCTGGAGCGGAGAACGGTTCCGCCCAGGTTGACGATTCCCGCGACGCTGCGGGCATTCATGAGCTCCATCTCGTTATCGATCAGGCCTCGCCACCCGCGGTGGACCCCGATGGTCTCGATGCCGTCGGCAAGGGCGGTTCGTACAACGGAGCGAATGCAGGGATTCAGGCCCGGGCAATCTCCTCCGCTGGTCAGCAGTGCTATTCGTTTCAAGTGCGGGGGGTGCTCAGCAGCCGAGGTCGTCGTCGGTTGGATCCATTCCGGCCCTGGGGAAAGGCATCCGGGGTCTGTCCCCGCCGGAAAACAGGAAGCGCAGGATCAGGATTCCATCGGAGATGTCGATTCTTCCATCATCGTTGGAGTCAGCCGCATCTTCACAGGACAATACCCTGCCGCCTCGAAAGAGATAATCCAGCAGGAACACGGCATCTGTCAACTGGATGGTTCCATTTTGGTCTGAATCGCCCCGCAGGAAGGTCGCTCCCGCGAGAGCGGTAACCTGGCCAGGCATCGCCAGCGGACTCACGACTCGTCCCGTGGCGACGGTGGTGTATTCCAGCTCCACTGGCGGCGAACCTATACCGCTGGCGAGCTCCACCCGGGCGCGGTCGCCGACAGAGAGCTCCGCTGATATCGATACCAGGAGCCTGGCGATGACCAGCTCCTCCGCCACTGGAATGTTGGGGGTCGTGTCCGTCAGTGACATCACGATACCGAAGGTGGTAATGCCTGATTCGTTGTCGATATTGGCGGCTGCGAAGCTGGCCTCGTTTGTCAGCAGGTTCGCGGTGCTGACCTCGTTCATGCTGAGCTCGGAGGCCTCGTAGGAGATAGCGAAGGAGACTCCAGCCAGAGCCTCGTCGGACGTACACAGGATGTCGACCGGGATGCGGCTCCCCCCTACGGGGCCCTCGCTTTCGGCGACGCGCAGGACCTTGGACCTGTAGCTGAAAGCGTTCTGGAGTCGGACCTGGGTTCCATCCTGGGCAACGGTTACGTCAAAGATCCCGCCGCTGCGGCGGCGGGGAAGGCTGCCGCGAATCATCCGGGAATCAATCCACACGGCATCTTCGAGCTCAACTCCGCCGATGCGAACCTCGGCGGTAGAGCTGAAATTTTCGCCCGTCACCGTCACCGGGATTCCGCCGGTGACGGGACCCTCGCCGGGCGAGATGGAAGCGAGCTCCGGGGCCGCGGCAAGATAACGATAGCCGTCTTCAAGGACGACATCGCCCAGCTCGCTGCTCAGGCGGATGTCGGCGGTTCCCGCGTTACCGGAGATCATGCGGTTGACCCTGATGAGGCAGCAGTCCTCGATGGTCCAGGCCGAGGAGGACAGCCGGCGTCCTCCTACGTAGAGCGTAGAGTTCTGATCCCAGGTGAAGTTGCGGCCGCGGATCAGGACTTCGTTTCTTCCCGCGGCTGGTCCGGAACTCGGCTCAACATCGAGGATGCTCGCTGCAGGATTCGCGCCCGCCCGGGTATCGTAGAGGAATTCGACACCCGCGAGGTCATCCTCGTGCAGGGTCCTCAGATGTTGTCCTCGGTTCAGGGCGGCCGCGTACATTGTCGATGTGCGGATGCCGCTGTGGTCAAGCCCGATCGCGTGGCCGAACTCGTGGGCGGCGATTCCCCTGATGTCCATCGTGCCGCTGGGCGGATCCTGGGGGCCGCTCCATTGGTTGGCGGTTCCGAGGCTTTCCGAGAACAGCACCATGTCAAATCCCTCGATGCGAGAGCCAACGCCGGAGATGAGAGTTACGGCAAGCGCGTCGCCTCCATCCTGGTTGCTCCAGGACACCGTGTTGATGCCGTCGTTGTCATTGAGTCCTGTGGCTGTCGTGGTGCCGAGGTAGACGAAGCGCAGGTCCGCCACGGATTGTTCCCGCCAGCTCTCAGCTGAGCAGGAGATGAGCTCGAGCTGCTGCTCGCGGGTGCCGCTCAGATCCTGGTCCGGAAAGTTCGGGTTGACCCTGTAGTTGACCCGGCCGGTGCGCCAACTCATCCCGAGGGTCTCGAAGGCCTGCGCGGTTGGAGAGCGCATGACCCCGGCGAGACCAAGGATAAGCGGCAGGATCAGAGCTGCTCGTTGGAGACCTCTCATCTGTCCGCCCCTCTTTTTTCCCGCGTTCCGCGGCCGGAAGATCTTCTTTCCAGCAGCAGCCTCCTCACCATGAGTCGGAGAGCTTTCGCCTCCATGGGCTTCTTGACGGGGAGCTGTTGTGAACCGCGCACCAGGAGCTTGCCGGCGCCGTCCGCGCCGGGTCGGCCCTGGTCCGGGCTCGTCCTCTCGAGGCGGTATTTGCCCTGGAACCAGCCGGTGGTCCAGAGGGAGTTGTTGAACTCGCTGGCGAATACCAGCACCTTTTCTCCCCGGCTGAAGGTTGGAGACGCGGCGCATCTCTGCCAGCGCTCCCCGATTCGGCCCCCAAGGTAGCGGATGGTGATCTCGGTTATCTTGCCAGGGGCGCCTGGGGATTCGGCTTTGCGCGTGATCTCCGGGCGTTTGCCCAGCGAATCCTTCCAGACCTCAGAGACCTTGATTTTCACCTTCGTGATCATCGCTCGTCCGAGCCCGAGGAAATCTCCCCACTCGCTTTCTGTCGCGATGACCTCTCCGCAGAAGATGTGGCTTGACCGCAGGGTCAGCTTCTCGAGATCGAGCTCAACCACAGCCGCTCGGCCTTCAATGCAGGCCAGCAGGCAGAGCGCAGGCAGAAAGATCAGGCGGTGTTTTTTCATGACTTTGCCGGCTGCCTTGGAAGGCGTATTTTGTTGAAAGACCGGTTGGTTCAAGCGCCTCGGAGCCCGAAGATGCTTTTGCCGTGAACCTATGATACTTTGCCCGGTCTGGAACGGCAGCAAAAACTGTCAGCCCTTCCGTGGGCCGGGGAAACGTCAGATTCGTGCGAATGATCCATGAGTGACAAGATCGAAAAAAACCGCCTCGCCGAGGTGGATAGCCTCATTGAAAAATATCCTGATGTGCCCCAGGAGGCGATCTTCAAGGAAGATCTGCTCCGGCTGGGAGTCAGCTTTTCCGAGGATGCTCTCAGGGTCTGCAGCGGATTCAAGCCCAAGTCCTACTTCATCTTCAGCTTCGATCTGCGCCCTATCAAGGAGCTGGAGCAGGGTGAAAACCTGAGAGCTCCCGAGGAGCTATCCCTGGTAGACGGCCCCCGCGGCTTCCGACGCACCATCGTGAGCGTCAGGATCCATCCGGATTCTCCATACCGGGTTGATATCATCGAGGGGAAGCTCTCGCTGCTGGTAGAGGGGGAGGGGGTCTGCGAGGTCGAGCTGCAGGAGATGCCGGAGTATTACCTGCGTGATCTGCGGAACGGTAGAACGATTTCGGAGATCGCGCCGACCATTGAATGGGGCTATCTCGTCTACCTGACGGTTTATCGCAAGTGCCAGTATTTTGGCTTCAAGGAAGAATGCCAGTTCTGTGACATCAACGAAAATGTTCGTCAGCAGAAGGAGGCGGGCAGACCCTATGAAACGGTGAAGCCCATCGAGGAGGTGGTGGAGGCTCTCGAGATTATAGATGAGACGGATGTCGAGAAACGCACCGGAGCCTATACGCTCACTGGAGGCAGCATCACCCGGCATCTGCGGGGCGAGGATGAGGCGACGTTCTACGAGGCCTACGCTCGGGCGATCAATTCCCGCTTTCCGGGGCGCTGGATCTCCAAGATGGTCGTCCAGGCCCTGCCGCTCGATGATGTTAAGAGATTCCGGGATGCCGGAGTCCAGATCTACCACCCTAACTACGAGGTCTGGGATCGCCGTCTCTTTCCGATCATCTGTCCCGGTAAAGAGGACTACGTGGGGCGCGATGAATGGATGAAACGCATTGTCGATTCGGCTGAGATCTTCGGCCCATCGCAGGTCATTCCGAATTTTGTCGCCGGCGTAGAGATGGCGGCTCCGCATGGATTCAAGACGGTAGAGGAGGCGCTCGCGTCTACTGGCGAGGGGCTCGATTATTTCATGTCGCAGGGGATCACTCCCCGCTTCACCGTATGGTGTCCTGAACCCCTGAGTGTCCTGGGAAAAGACCAGGGTCCGGCTCCCCTCGAATATCATGTCGGGCTGCTGAGGCTCTGGCGGGAAACTCTTCTTCGCTACGGCCTCCCGGCTCCGCCGGGCTACGGGGAGCCCGGCGTTGGCAAGGCCGTCTTCTCGGTGAGCTCCTTCATGGACGCCCTGCCGGGGGATCTCGAGGTCGCTCAGATTCCAGGCGAGTCGCGGCCCGCGGCCCGCGGCTGAATATCCGGCCCCCGGTTATTTTTCTCCGCCGAGGCCGAACTCGCCTTTGCGAGCCCGGAGAGAGCTGTGGATGTGGGCGGCATTGTTCTGGAAATTGGAGAAGCTGATGATGAAGGCCGGTCCGTGAACGATGAAGGAGTGGCCTTCGCCAGGTTCCAGCTTTCCGCGCCAGGCGATCTGTACGTTCCCCAATTGCTTCGACAGGGATGTCTCCATTTCCTTTCTCAGGCTCGCATCCATATTCTTGGTATGTTCGAGCACCAGGCTGGTGAGAATCTTGGCCTGCACCTTGCTCATGCTCTCGCCGGCGAGCCCGGTCGGCAGGTTGGCGTTGTAGGCCGCAGATTGCGTGGCTTTTACCTCTTCCGGCTTTCCCTTTCCAAGCGCCGACTTGAGCTGAGATTTGTCGAGGCTCAGCATCAGTTCCCGGCCGAGATCTTCGATTTTTCCAAGGACCCTGAGCCCTTTCTTTGGTCCGGATTTGACTATGGCGGGGTTGGCTCCGTAGAAAAGAGGAGTGGAGGAGAGCACCTTTCTTCCCTCCAGGGTGAAGTTGACGCAGAGGTGATGGCCTTCAAACCGCCACCCCCACTGTCCTTTCTTCCCCGGGGAGCCAAAGACACTCAGGTAGTAGTGTTCCGGGTCACGGCTGAATCTCCTGTTCGGTCCCTCGATCGCCTGGAGGATGCTTTCGAGCAAGCGTACGTCGTTTACGGTCCTGGTTCCCGTCTCCCCCAGTGAGGCGGTCAGGAGTTCCTGGACTAGCTTCTGTTGTTCAGCGTTCATTTCGCTCAGGGGTAATCCCTTCCGGGGCCTGGGAATGAAATGCCAGTTCAGGCGTTCCTCATCGTTGAAGGCAAAGAGCGTCTTTTTTTTCTGGTTCGCGCCGAGCTTGCCGAGGATCTTCTCTACTGCAGCGGTGATGGCTTCGGCTGTCCTGGCACTGGAGGCGGCCGCCTCGACCGAATTGACATGGCGGTCAAGGGCGGGGGTTAACAGCCAGACCGCCAGGAGGAGAACGCCGCTGGATAGAAAGACGATCTTGTTCATCTTGAATAGCCTTTGATTTCCCGGTTGCGAATTGAAAAGCGAATTGAGCCGGACAGTATACCGTCCATGCGGTCTTTCGGCCAGTCAACTGGCTGCGCTCAGCCAAGCCCGTACCTCTCCAGAAGCAGGTCGAGCTTCCGCCGGTCCGAACTGGCGGTAACAGATCCTTTGCGTTGGACGCAGAGAGTCCCCAGCTCACAGCCGAGCTTCGCGCATTCAAGAGGGTCGAGGCCATTGATCCTGCCGGCAAGAAATCCGCCGACAAAGTTGTCCCCGGCTCCGCAGGTGTCGATGGCCGTCACCTTCTCGGCGGGAATCTTTTCGACCTGTCCATCCCAGGAGACGACCGCACCGCGATCTCCCCGTTTGATGACGGCAATCGTGACTCCCAGGCCGTGGAGGCAGGCCAGTACATCTTCGAGTCTGTCTCTGCCGGTGATGGCGCGGGCCTCGGCCTCGTTCGGGAAGACCATATCCGCCAGCTCCAGGAGGGGGGCATGGGTCTCGGCCGGGTCGGAATCCGGCTCGAGGTTGTCCTGGGAGACAAAGACATCGAGGCTGAGCTCGATGCCCGCGCTCTTGACGCTTCGGGCGGTCTCCAGGCAGGGATTGGGCCAGAATGAGCCGAGCAGCTCCGGCGCCGCCATGTGAAATACCTCCCAGGGTTTGGCCAGTGCCGCGGTCGGCAGCTCCCAGGAGTCATTGCTGCCGCCATGATGGACAAAGCTGCGCTCGCCGGCCTGGTCGTTGAGTACCAGGGTGACAGGGGCTCCGCAGTTCTCCCTTGTGAGCAGCAGGGACAGGTCAATTCCTTCGGCCGTGAGTAATTCGCGCAGGTGTCCTCCAAACACGTCATCACCCAGCACTCCCGCCAGGGCCGTGGGTACTCCAAGGCGGGCCGCCGTGACGGCCGTATTGGCTCCATTGCCTCCGAGCTCTACCCGCGGGCGTGGAATCCTCTCGATGCCGCCCGGGGGTGGAGGGTCGTGTGGAGGGATGTAGAGGTCCGCGCAGCAGTTTCCAATGATTGCGAGTCCGGGCATCAGGGAGTTTTCTTTCGGTATTGATTTAAGGCGCTGACGGCCTCGTTCGCGAAGGCTCGGCGCACATTCGAGATCTTTCTGTTCTGGCGGGTGGGATGGACCCGGTTGCTCAGGAGGATGATGTAGAGATCGTTTTCCGGGTCAATCCAGATAGAGGTTCCAGTGAAGCCTGTGTGGCCGAAGGAGTTCCTGCTTGCAAGCTCTCCCACCGAGCTTTTTTTCGAGGGCGTGTCCCAGCCCAGCGCCCGGCTGGAGCCTCCTGGAGAGTTCTTGCGGCGTATGAAATTTTCGATCACCTTCCTGTCGAGCCGGCGGCTTTTTCCTCTCAGGGCGAGCAGCAGCTCGCGCGCGAGCCGGGACAGATCCGAGGAGGTGGAGAAGAGTCCCGCGTGTCCCGTGATCCCTTCGCCAGCCCGGGCGTTTTCGTCATGGACCTTTCCGTGAATGTACTCCTTCGTCTCCTTGTCAAGTTCTGTGGGAGCGATCCTTCTTTTTCGCGATGCCGGCGGATTCCTCAGGGTGTTCTTCATTCCGAGAGGTTTGAAGACCAGCTCCTGCTCGAGCGCGGCCAGGGGCTTCCCCCCGGTCTTCGCGGCGAGCTCTCCCAGGAGGATGAAGCCGAGGTCACTATAGCGGTAGAGGGAGCCCGGCTCCGCTTCCAGCGGCGTCTCCAGGATGACCTTCAGCAATTCCCGGTAGCTCTTGCAGGTCTTGTAGAGGGGTTTCCAGCTCGGGAGGCCGGAGGTATGAAGAAGAAGCTGCTCAACCGTCACCTTCTTTTTAAGCTCCCGGTTTTTTTTCTCCAGCGAGGCGGGAGCGAATGCCGGCAGGTGGCTGGCAACGGTGTCTTCGAGCGCCAGTTTCTTCTCCTGGACAAGGGCGGCGACTACGGACGTCGTTCCGATGACCTTGGTCAGGGAGGCGAGATCATAGAGGGTCCCGGGTCCCGGAACCGCGGCGGCCGGCAGCGACAGCTTTCCAGCGGTTTTCCTGTCAAGGGCGAGTGTTCCAAAGCCGCCGGTCCAGTAGCTTCCAGAGCTGGAGCCGACCGCCGCAGCGCAGCCCGGGAAGGCTCCGTCCTTGACGGCGGCGGCGAGAAGCCTGTCCACCCTGGAGAAATCTGGAGCCCGTCCGGGGTTCACCGAGCAGGCCAGGAGCGCGGGAGCCAATACCCATACCGGTATATAGCGGCGGGAGAATTTCATGAAGGACATGATAGCCCGCAGGCCTCCTTCAGACTCCGAGGAATTCTCTGAGGTTGGACTCGTAGATGTCGTTGGCCTCCGGGGTGGCCATGTTGAGACGGAATTCATTGATAACCTTGATCGACATGGCCATCCATTCCTTCCAGCAGTCCACGCAGATGTCCTCCTGGACCCTGGCTCCAAGTTCTCCGGAAAAGGGAGCATCTTCCAGTCCTGGTCTCGCCTTTCTGCAGCGTTTGCAGACAAACGCGCCCGCCTCGATGGCCTCGGTATCTTCCTCTGCCGCCAGGTCGGGAGGCTCGATTCCATGATCGCTCAGCAGCGCGCTCATCGCATCCCGGGGCATGAACTCGCCGCGTTCGTGCGCCATCAGGATAGATGCCTCCAGCAGCTCGATGGCCTCGGTTTTTCTCCCCAGCTCGAGCAGGGACTCGCCGAGGAACTGGCGGGCGACGCTATGCTCCTGGTTGACCTCGAGGCAGTTCTTCAGCGATGTCTCGGCCTCTTCAAACCTGCCGGCCTCCTTGTAGAGTTTTCCCAGGCTGAAGTGGGCCAGCTCGTTCGAGGGATCAGCCTCTGCCATGTTCCTGAAGAGGTTGATCTTGTCTTCGTTTTCCATCCGCGCTCCGATTCTTCTGCCGGTTATTTTTAGCGAAGATCATTCTTTCAGCCCCGGTGACCGGGTGCAAGGCTGGTGATGGAGAAGCTGAGCGGCCGGGGCGGTACGACCGGAAGACTCTTCCGATAACGCTGCGGCAGGGGGGGAGCAGGTATTTGCTCTGGGCCTTTCAGGAGCCTCCAGGGGCCTTCTTTGGGCGATTTCACCCAGGGCAGGAGGCCATTTCCGCTGGTGGGTTCGATGGTAGAGTGTAGATGGATAGATTCTGAGGCACTATTCTCTACCTCCTTTCAAAAAAGTGTCCGGAACCAGCTCCAGTACTCGGAAATCGATAAAGATGGCGAATCATAAAATAGTCCTGATCGGCGGCGGCAATATGGGCCGCTCCCTGCTTCGCGGCATCCTGAAGGCGGGCCTGACCCCGGCTGAAAATTTCACCGTGGTCGATGTAGATGAAGGTACGCTCGGAGCCTTACGGGATGAATACGGTATGCAGACCTCGACCGATGCGGCCGAGGCGATCGTCGGCGCCGAGGTGGTGATTCTTGCGGTCAAGCCCTACATTCTCAACGGCGTCCTGGACGGACTGGCTCCCACAGTAGAGGCGGACCAGCTGTTTATCTCTATCGTGGCCGGAGTGAAGGGTTCGTACATCAGCAAGAAGCTGGGCAAGAACAATCCGGTGGTGCGCTGCATGCCCAACATCGCGGCGATCGTGGACGCGGCGGCCAGCGGTGTTTCCGCTTGCGGTTCGGCTACTCCGGAGCATCTCGATATTGCTGAGGAGCTGCTCGGAGCGGTTGGCGAGGTGGTGAGGGTGAAGGAGAATCTTCTCGATGCCGTGACTGGTTTGAGCGGAAGCGGACCGGCCTATATCTACATGGTCATCGAGGCGCTTTGCGATGGAGGTGTCCGGATGGGGTTGACCCGGGAAATTTCGATGAAGCTCGCCATCCAGACCGTCTCGGGAGCGGCGCAGGTGGTGAGGGAGAGTGGTGAGCATCCGGCGGTTCTGAAGGACAGGGTGACCACGCCGGGGGGGACGACCATCGCCGCTCTGAATGTTCTCGAGGCGGGTGGGCTCCGGGGCATGATGATTGACGCCGTTGTAGCGGCGACCGAACGCGCCAAGGCCGTCGCCGAGGAGACCTCGGCTGAAGCCTCCGAGGATGCCTGAGCGCCAGCCTCTTTTCAGCTCTCCAGCGAAAGAGTCCTGGCGGGCCTGGCACAGGCCGCAAGCTCGACCTCGAGGCCTACAATCAGGGCCAGGAAAGGAAGCTCTGGAATACCTTCGGGAAGGGCCACCCGGTAGCAGCTCCCATCTATACTGTCGTCCGCCTGTTCCCGGAAGACCGTAGCGGCAACTTTTTCACGTATGCGAATCTCGTATTCACGCGCGGGAAGGTCTCCATTCAGCCTCAGGCTGCCGGCCTCCGGAACCTCGTCCGCCATTCTCGTTCCAACTCCTACGAGCCTGGGTATTCCCCCCTTGCGGCCCGTCCGGATCTGAATCCAGGGCTGCCCGAGCAGGCTCATCTTGAGGCTGGATTTCAGCGATAGCAGTGGTTTTTCAATTACCAGCAGGGCGCCGTGTTTGCGGTGTCCGATCTTGATCGGAAAGGAGCCGGAGTTGCCGGAGAGAACCTCCAGTTCGCCGCCTTCCTGGCTGCTGACCAGGGTGCGTTGGTTGCCTCCGCCGGCCAGCGCTTCAGGTCTGATGGTGAATTTTTTCCATCCTGAGATGGGGCTCTCTTCAATGACGGCTCGCTCCGATGTGCTGACAAATAGCGAGACCAGCAGCGCCAGGCCGGTTACCGCCAGGGATAGAAGCAGGAAATCATTCGAATCCATTTAAAGCATCCAATGTGTCGCGACTTATTTTTTTATCGGCATCGTTTGGGAACAACCTGAAGGCCCATCCGCACTTCCACTGTTTTTCGTTCTGCGATGCAGACCTTTATTTTTATCGGTTACACTCCATGCGCCTCACGCTGAGACGCGTGAGCTTTGCTTTCGATTTTTGATGGGATTCAGAAATGATCTGCAGCGCTGTGAGATTGGAGCTGAGGAGCGGGGGCGGCCGCGGATTTCTGTCGAGCCTGGGATTGCTGGTCCTGGCGATGTCTGTCGGCGGGACTTGCGCCCTCGCGGAAGAGGCCGCGATCGATTCTTCGCGGATGACCTTTCACGGTGATGTCGCGCCGATCTTCAAGCGCAGCTGCCTGGGCTGCCACAGCGGCCGCAAGCCCAAGGGAAAGTACAGCATGGAGAGCCTCGGGAAGCTGCTCGCCGGCTCCGGCCGCGGGCGGACCATCGTCCCGGGGAAACCGACTGAGAGCCTTCTGTTCAGGATGATCAGCGGCAAGCAGAAGCCTCTGATGCCGCCGCGAAAGGCGGAGCCTCTGAGTGAAAAGGACATTCGCATGATCGAGGCCTGGATCAAGGGAGGAGCCCGGGCGGGAACACCACCCGCAGGCCCGGAGCCATACTCTCGTCCTCCCGCGGCCCAGGTTTACCCCCGTCCACCGGTTATTACCGCCCTGCTCTTCGATAGCTCGGGGGAGAATATTTTCATTGGCGGATATCGCGAGGTGCTGGTCCATGGTGTCGAGAATCTTGTGAGCCGGGGTAGTGGAAAGAAAGAGCCTGCGGCGATTCAACCGCTGCGCCGTTTCAGAGGGGAGGCCGAGAGGATTCATGCCCTGGCTCTCGCCCCCGGGGGCAGGATCCTTGCCGTTGCCGGCGGTTCCCCTGCGCGTTTTGGAGAGCTCCAGCTCTGGGATGTCAAGGAGTCCAGGATGCTGCGCTTCAAGCGAATGGGAGGAGATGTTTTCTACTCAGTCGATTTCTCTCCTGATGGTTCCAGGTTGGTTCTTGCAGGTACCGACCGCTCGCTGCATGTGCTGGGCGTAGAAGATCTGGAGTTGCAGTATTCGTCCCAGCTGCATTCCGACTGGGTTCTTGGGGCTGTTTTTTCTTCCGATGGCAAGAGGCTGTTCTCCTGTGGCAGGGATCGTACGATTCGGGCGGCAGCGGCGGAGGATGGCGGCTTCCTGAAGACTCTCGGAACCTTCGACCAGGCCGTCACCCGCGTAGTCACGCGACCAGGCTCTTCCCAGGTTCTTGTCGCGGGCGAGAAGATGGAGCCGAGAATCTACGATGCGACTTCCCTGGTGGAGGGCACAAAGTTCGAGAAACAGCCAGGCCTGATTTTCGCCGCAGGGTATAGCGTGGATGGGACGAAGCTGGCGCTCGCCGGTTCGGCAAAGGAATTCCGTGTTTACGATGCTGATAGCGGCCAGCGGATTGCCGGCCTGCGTTCAGAGCAGGGCTGGATCTACGCCCTTGCCTTCAACGCGGCCGGGGACCGGCTGGTTACAGCCGGCTACGAGGGAACCCTGTGTGTCTGGGATCTCGATAAGGGAAAAAGCCTCGTCGAGGTTGTCCCGGTCATTCTCAAGCGCGCAGGGAAATAGCCTCCCGCCTTCCTGTTCGTAATTGCCGCCTCGGGGGATTAGTATTTCCGCGGTGGAGAGCGGGAGCGTTGAGGAGAAGAAGTTATGGAGAGAGTCCACAGGCGGAAGAGCCTGCCTCAGCCTCCGAGGAGCAGGAGTTTCCGCTCCTGGCGGAAGGTTTCTTCGATTTTCCCAGGCAGCCGATGAGGAAGGCCGTCAGCGTGCCGAGGATGATCCACCACGGCCAGGCTATGTCCGGCAGCCAAAGGATGGCCGCTCGGGTTTCAGGGCAAAGGCCTTCCAGCAGGCCCTGGAGTAGGCCGGGGGCTGTCGCGGGATGTTCCGTGAACTGGCGCAGCTGAAGCAGCAGGACCACCGGGACGCTGGAGAGCATTCCAGCCATCACGCTGAGCCCGCTGCCCCTGTTCGTCAGGATGGCCAGCAGGAAGGCTCCGAGCAATCCTCCGTAGAAGTAGGTGAGGACCTTGAGGGCGATCTTGACGATGTTGTCCTGGCTTCCGACGAAGGCGATGGCGAGTCCGATGAGAAGAAGGGTCCAGAGGATGGTCGCTCCGCGGGAGACCTTCACATAGTGAGCATCGCAATAGCCGCCTCTTCTCTCGGCGAAGGGCTTGTAGATGTCCGCGACCGTTGTCGCGCTGAGGGCGTTGAGGACCGAGGTGAAGCTCGACAGGGCCGCGGCGAGGAGTCCGGCCATGACCAGGCCGGCAAGTCCCGTGGGAAGGTCGTTGACGATGAAGAGCGGGAAGAGCTCGTTCAGATCTTCCGGTACGGCATAGCCGGCGGCTTCCGCTTTGTGCCAGGCCCACAGCAGGGTTCCCAGCGCCAGAAAGAGGGTGATCAGCGGGGTGATGAGAGCCGCGCTCCCAAGCACCGAGAGCTGTCCGCCGCGCGCATCCCGGCAGGTGAGCATTCGCTGGGCAATGTCCTGGTCTGTTCCATGGGTGGCGAGGGTCAGGACCATGCCGCCGAAAAGCCCGGCAATGAGACCGCCGGCATCGGAGATGGAGTTGTCGAGGCGCACCATCGACAGTTTCCGGGAGAATCCCTCCAGGTCGAAGATCGAGCCTGCGGCCTCCGGAAACGAGGCCAGGATCCAGGCTGAGGAGATCAGGCATCCTGCAAGCAGAGCGATGCCCAGGATGACATCCGTCCAGACGACCGCCTTGATTCCCCCCTTCAGGGTGAAGGCCGCTCCGAAGAGTCCCAGCGAGATGATCACGGTTTCGATCGAGTCGGTTCCGATGGCGATCTTGACTGCAAGGCATCCGGCGTAGAGCCGCACAGCGCTTGCCACCACCCTGCCGGCGAGAAAGAGGAGCGCTGAGAGCAGGCGGGTTTTTTCACCGAAACGCTCGGCGAGCAATCCGTAGACGGTGATGTAGTCACGCCTGTAGAAGACCTTGACGAAAACAAGGGCGAGGAAAACCCGGCCGATGGCGAATCCGGTGAAAAGCTGCAGCAGTGTCCAATCGCCTGAGAACGCAGCTGCCGGCACGCCGATGAAGGTAACCGCGCTCGTTTCGGTGGCGATGATGGACAGGCTTGCCGCCCACCAGGGGATAGAACGGCCAGCGAGGAAATAATCACGGGTTGTCGCCTGGCTGCCGCAAGAGCGGAAGCCGACTGCGCCTACACCCAGCAGGAAGAGCGCGACGAGCGACCAGTCGATATAGGAAAGGCCCGCTTGCATGGTTGGGAAGTATAGCAGATCCCCGATGGGGGGCCGCAGTCGATTTCTTGTGGTCGCTCGAGGTTCTAACCGGGCGTCGCTGCTGCTATAATTCACCCTTTAGCGACCAAGGTTAAGGAGCTGTAGCGATGAAGATAAGCATCGAATATTGCGTTCAGTGAAACTACAAGCCCCGTGCCGTCAGTCTGGCGGCCGCAGTAGAAAAAGCTTTCGAGACGTCGCCGGCCCTCATCGAGGGCAGGGGAGGAGTCTTCGAGATCAGGCTTGATGATGAGTTGGTGTTCAGCAAGAAGGGCCTGGGACGTTTCCCTGACAGCGAGGAGGAGGTCATCGACGCTCTTCGCGCAGCCGCCGGCTGATTGATGGCGCCTTTTGAACACGCTATCCAGATTCTCGAGTATGGGCGGATACGGGAAATTCTTTCCGCCTATGCCGAATCGGTTCTCGGGCGGAAGCTGGCCGCGCAGCTCCGGCCATGTCCTGATGGAGAGGAGCTGCGCCGGCTTCACGCTGAAACCAGGGAGCTTGGTGAACTCCTCGAATCTGCAAGGCTGCCCCTTGCGGGGCTCTCAGACGTTTGCTCGGGACTCGAGGACAATGACTCGGGGGGCAAGCCGCTCGAGCCGGAGCATCTCTACAGGGTCGTCGACCTGCTCCGGTCCGGTCTTGGTATTCGTGAGGCCTTCTGCCGCGATGAGGGCAGGTTTCCCGCTCTTTCTGAGCTCGGTGAGACTCTCGATGACCTGCCGGAGCTGAGGCAGGAGATACCGGAGATGATCGACCTTCATGAGGGCGTGCGCAGCGAGGCCTCGGAGAAGCTGTCCAGCCTGCGCCGCGAGCTCTCCTCCCTCCAGGAGAAGCTCCGCCAGGGAGCCACCGCGATGCTCAAACGTTCTGATCTGAAGAAGTGTTTCCAGAGCGAAGGGGTTACGCTGAAAAACGATCGCTACCTGCTGCCGGTGAAGGCGGAGTACAGGTCCTGGATGAAGGGGCCGGTGAGGGACAGGTCGCAGAGCGGCTCAACCCTCTACATTGAGCCCGAACAGATTGTTCAGGATGGAGACAAACTCCTCAGCCTGCTCGACAGGGAGCGAGACGAGGTACTCAGGATCCTCTGGGAGCTGACCAGGAAGGTGCGGGATGAGCGGGTCACCCTCAGGAGGCTCCAGGGCGCGCTCGCGAAGGTAGACCTTACCGCAGCCAAGGCGGCCTACGCCGCCGCCTTCGGGTTGATCTCTCCAGAGATCGGCGATGACGAGATCCTCGACCTGCGGGATGCGCGGCATCCCTATCTGATGTGGCTCTCGCGAGATACCACCCGTGATTTTCGCGACCTCGATCTCGACTCGATTCTCGCCAAGGTCGTACCGCTGGATCTTCGACTTGGTGATCCAGCGGGGATCCTGGTCGTGACCGGTCCGAATACCGGCGGCAAGACCGTGGCTCTGAAGACGGTCGGCCTCAATGTGCTGCTGGCTCTCAGCGGGGTCCCGGTCGCGGCCTCGAAGGCCAGGATTCCGGTCTACAACGACCTCTTTGTCGATATCGGTGATGAGCAGAGTCTCGAGCAGAACCTCAGCACTTTTTCAGGCCACCTCAAGCAGCTTGTCGAGATTCTCAGGGGAGCCACAGGCAGATCCCTTGTACTGCTCGACGAGTTGGGCTCCGGAACGGATCCCCTGGAGGGAGCCGCGCTGGGAACAGCTATTCTCGATTACTTTCGGGCCAAGGGCTGGAAGGCCATCATCACGACCCACCTGGGCTCGATGAAGAAGTATGGTTTTCTTCACGATGATGTGGAGAACGCGGCGATGGAATTTGATAACCGGAGTCTCAAGCCGACCTATCGCCTCCTGATGGGAGTTCCCGGTAATTCCAACGCCCTCGCCATCGCCCGTCGGCTGGGTGTCAGCGAAGAGGTGCTCAGCGTCGCGGAGGAAGAGATCGCCCGCATCGAGGAGCCGACAAGAGAGATTATTTCGCGCATGGAAAAATCGCGCAGAAAGGTCGAAAAGGAGCGTCGCAGGGCCGAGCGGGTTCGCGAGGAGGTACAGGTTGACAAGGCTGAATACGCCGAAAAGCTCGAAGAGATCAATATTCGCAGGCGGTCGCTCGAGCGGGAGGCGGATATCGAGATCGACCGCGTGATGCGCCGCGCCAGGGAGGTCCTCAAGCCTATTGTTGACAAGTTGAAGAACGTACCGCAGACTCACAAGCCGATGGTGAATGAGCTTGCCAACGAGGTTGAGTTGCTTCTCATCGGAACGCCGCTGGGCAAGAAGCGTGAAGAGTTCGCCCGCTCGCTGCGAAAAGACGATGAGGTTTGTGTTCCAAAGCTTCGCGGCAGGGGCAAGGTCAGAAAGATCAACAAGTCCGAGAGAGTGCTTACTGTAGTGCTTGATGGAATCCCTACGGAGGTCGGCTTTGACGACGTCTCCTGGGTCGAAGGTGGTGAAGATTGAGGAACCCGCTCATGCAAGAGATCGATAAAACTGGGATCGTCCGTGGGCTTCTTTCGAGAGGGACTCCGGCATTGGCCCTGCTGGGCATCGTGGCTTTGATGGTCGTGATGCCGGGGCTGGTTTCCGCTCAGCTCGACCCGTTTTCGGGTGCGTCAACTCAAGCCCGTCCGATGACGGCCGCCTGGGAAGATCTCCGAGAGGGGTGGGAAGATTTCGGTAACATTGCCTACATTGTAGATGTCAGCCTCATGTTGCTGCTCTCGATCATGCTGGCCGCGGTTATCGCCTACCATCCCTCGACCCGCCGCAAGGCCTCGAACATTACCGAGTTCGAGCAGCCGAAGACCTTCCTGATGTATGCCATGGTGGGGGCTCTTATCGCCCAGTTGGTTCAGACCTATCCACCCATGGCGCTGGTGATCTTCGGGATTGGCGGGCTGCTGCGCTTTCGCACCGTGGTGGGAGAGGCGAAGGACACCGGCCGGGTCATCCTGGTGACGGTCGTCGGGCTCTGCTGCGGGCTCAAGATTTTTGTCGGGGCGGTGCTCGCCACGCTCATCGGGTGGGTTCTCATCTGGTATCTGGAATCGCAGAACGCCGGGCGGATCGTGGTCAAGGGGCTCAAGGATTCCGATATCCTCGCGGCGGCGGAAACCTACCGCGGGATTCTCGGGGAGGCCGACTGCACGGTCATCCGCGAGCGTAAGAACCTGACCAAGGGCAGGGTCACCTTCATCGTCAAGGCTCCGCCGGAGCTCGACGCCGAGGCGCTCGAGGAGGCCTTCGAGAGCGTTTCGGAAGAGCAGCGAGGGGTTGTCGACTGGGAGATCAGTTGAGGGAGGCCTCATCTGCGTATACGAACACGCGATCCGGCCCGACCAGCTCAATTATAAGCTCAGCATAGTAATGATCTGTTTGTCCGCCGCAGCGGCTCTTACTCTGTGTACATCCGGATGACCCGCTCGAGCCCCCGCGAGCAGACCCGGCAGAATTTCTGCGGGTTGCGGGTGAACATGATGCAGTCGATCTCCGAGCGATAGAGTCCCTTCGCCTGGTAGCCCGCACCCTCGAAGGCTCCCACCTTGTCGGCGTACTTCTCCGAGGTGAGCATGGGGGCGGTCGTCTTCTTGACCTTTGAGAAGAGCTTCTCCATCTCGGCGGTGGAGGCTTTCGAGTTGATGAGCTCCTTACGCTTCTTCTGGTAGGAGTAGGAGGCCTTGTCGTAGCTCCCCTGGCGCCAGGGTGTCGGCAGGGGGGTGCCTTTCTCGACGAGATCCTTCCACTTGAGATTTTCCGGGTCGAGCAGCGCGGTGATGTTCGGCTCCCAGGGTTCGACTCCAGGGGGGTTGAAGTCCTCGTAGGAAACCGAGGAGGTATAATACTCATCGGCGAGTCCCGCGAAGGAATGGCCAAGCTCGTGAACGAAGACGTAGGCGGCCTGGGATGAGTCGGCTGTGCAGGTCGACCAGAGGTTGAAGATCCCCCCTCCGCCGTATTTCGATGTGTTGCCCAGCAGCAAGAGCATGTCGTAGGGCGCCAGCGCGGCTGATTCCCTGATGGCGCGGTTCTTGTACGAGAGCACGTAGCGGTCGGAGTCGAAGGCGTTGAAGCTCAGGCCCAGCGGGGTGTCGTGCCACTTGCCTCCGCGCGGATTGGTGATTCCATCTTGAGCGGAGTTGATGTGCAGGGCCCTGACATTGAAGTTCTTCCGATTGGAGGCGAACGGCTCCACCTTGAACATGGCCTCGACCAGGCGCCGGACGTCCGCCTCGAATTTTCCCCTGCTCCCGGCGCTGTAGCCATCGGCGAGGATCAGGAAGTCGACCTTGCTCTTTGCCGGGCCGCTCTCGAATATGCTGATGACCTCTCCGGGTGAGTTGAGCGGGGAGCGGTTCACGAACCGGCTCGCGGGGTCGACGACACCGGAGTAGATCTCCTTGAAGCTCCCATCGTTCAGGCGCTTGGAGAGAGCGAGCTCGACCTTCTTCTTCGGCTCAGGAAAACGCTGTGATTCGTGGAAGGTTCTCCAGATGCCCTTCTTCGCCTCCCCGATGGTCTCCCATTCCCCGTAGATGCTGCAGAAGCCGCGCGAATAGATGGTCTGCTTTGTTTCGAGATCCCTGACCGAGAAGATATATTTTCCAAGCCCGGTGTCATCGACAAGGACATTTCTCGAGCCGGGCCAGTCACCTTCCAGCCGGATCTCGTCCAGGCTGACGTACTCCTCGGTGGCGATACCTGTGTGGTTGTAGTCAAAGCGCAGGGTCTTGCCGGTGAAGAGCGTATCGAAGTCAGCTCTTGCCAGGGGGGTGGAGCTGGTGCGCTCCTGGATGGAGCAGGAGATGGCGGCGAGCGCCAGGAGTGGGAACAGCTTGTTCATCGTTTATCTCAAGAGCTGGTTAGACGTAGTAGAGAGCCGAAAATCGAATCCATAGAATACACCCTGCGGTGGGCTTCGTCATGGTCGCAGCCGGTCAATATGGTTTTCTCAGTCGGTCATATCGAGGAAGATCTCCTCGAGGTCGGAGCCGTCCCCAGTTGAGCGCAGCTCATCGAGGGTTCCATCGTAGAGGAGCTTGCCGTGGTTCAGGATCCCCAGGCGCTCGGCGATGTTCTCGGCGATATCAAGCGAGTGGGTGGACATGAAGATCGTGACGCCGGCCTCGCATCGTTCGCGCAGGAACTCGATGGCGCTGCGAATATTGCGCGGGTCCAGCCCAACCCAGGGCTCGTCGATGATCGCCACCCGTGGATCGTGAAGGAAGCAGGAGCAGAAGGCCAGCCGCTGTCGCATGCCGTGAGAGTAGGCGCCGATGAGCTGGTGGGCATCTTCTGAAAGGGAAAAATAATCGAGCAGCTCCTCGGCGCTGGAGGAGAGCGACGCAGGCTCGAGGCCGTGGAGCCCCCCGGTGAACTGCAGGAATTCCCAGCCGGTGATCTTGTCGTAGAGGTAGGGGTGGTCAGGGATGTAGCCGATCTTTTTCTTTGCCTCGGTCGGATTCACGGTGATATCGATGCCATCGATGAGCACCTCTCCATCGCTGGGCTTGAGCAGGCCGGCCATGATCTTCATGGTCGTGGTCTTTCCCGCCCCGTTGGGGCCGAGGAAGGTGTAGAAGACGCCGGCGGGGATCTGCAGGTTGAGCTGGTCGACAGCTGTTTTTTCGCCGTATCTTCTCACCAGGCCGCGTATTTCAATCATCTGAAGCTCCAGTCATTTTCCGGTTCCCGGCGTTCTCTTGCCGAGTCCTTCCAGGGCGCGTTTTCTATTGGTCACCTTTGTCATGACCAGGTCAAGGGGAGGTCCCAGCTCCTGTCTCAGGATCTCGCCGCCGGAGGTTACCCAGGAGTTGATTGTTTTTGAGCCGTAGCGGGTCTCCACAACCCAGGTGTCGACAAAGACCCCCTCGATCTTTCTCGCCTCCTTGCGGAGCACCTCGACTGTCGCCGACTCGGAGCCGAAGCCTAGGGATGACAACGGGTCGAAGACCGGTACTCGGTAGGTTTTTCCCTGCTTGAGGCCGGCGATCGGGATTGTCGGGGCCAATCCGTTGGAGAGCGTGAGTTTGTCGCTGGGGAGCTTGACAGCCAGCAGGGCCGCTTCATCTTCCTCGTGAAAGAGCTCGACCAGGAATTGGTCTCCCCTGTCGCGTCCGACCAGGAGGAAGCTTGCCCTGGCCGTCTCCGTTTGCCGTCTGAAGGTAACCAGCGACAGGTTCATTCTCAGGCTCAGCGGCCTCATGTCTTTATCCAGTACGAGGAGACCGTTGAGCTCGAACTGACGGTTGTCTGGAAGGAAGCTTGCCAGGATGGTAGGGACCGGCAGCCGCCCCCTGTAGACCGTCTCGATGCCGATATGATATTCGTTGCCGGTATTGATGTAGAGCTTCTCGACGGTATAGCCGGAATAGCCGATGCGCTTGCCCTCGCTTCGAATCGTCATCCAGCTCTCCCGGAGGTTCGCGCCCGCGAGGTAGCCCTGAATTCCCCCCTTGAACTGTCCGACCTTCTCAAGCTCCGCCTCGCGAGAGATCAGCAGGACGTTCATCGAGATCCAGAAGATGATGATCAACAGTGAAAAGAAGGTCTCGACGTATTTCAAAATTCACAGCGCTCCAGGTTGCGCTCTCCCATTCTCAGGACGGAGCGGCAGAGGATGAGGGTAAAGGCGCCGGCGACGATGTAGCCGGCAAGCCGAACCAGGAGCGAGTATCTTTCGACGGAGGGAGAGGTTGCCAGCAGCAGCTCGGGAAGCGACTGGATGGCCACCAGGATCGCGATGGTGAGGGCGCTCGCGAAGAAGTTGAGGGTTCCCCCCAGGCCAACGGCGATTCGCGCCGGATTGCTCTCATCGAAGCTGGGATAGGCCGCTCCGAGTCCTGTCGACAGTGAGGTCAGGCAGAGAGTCGCGAGGATCATCGTGTAGACGGCTGAGAGAAAAAATTCAGGAGGACTCCTCAGGGCCAGGTTGGATATGGAGATGGTCAGGAGTCCCAGCGGCAGGATGATCGCCATGGCAAAGGCGCCCTTCTGGGTCATCAGCCGCCGCCGTGGAATGGGCGCCAGCCCGATCACCCAGAAGGCGCGGCCTTCGAGGCTCAGGAGGGGATAGATAAAGCGGGAGGTGAAGGAGGAGATAATCATGCAGACGGCTACCTGGTTGGCAAAGTAGATGAAGCGGTAGAGCCGGAAGTTGTTGACGCTGTCCTTGAAGAAATCCGGAACCTGCAGGAGGCTGAGCGAGTAGATAACCATCAGCAGCAGAAAGAGCAGAGCCTGGGCCAGCTGGGAAGGGTTTCGAATGAAGAGGAGGAGGTCTTTGCGCAGGAGAGCGGCCATGGGGCTGCCGCCTGGACGCCAGGTCGCCGCAGATTTACTTCCAACAGTTGCCAGCGTGGAAGAGGAGCCCTGGTGGGCCGTCCATTCCCGGTTGTAGTACCTTTTTCCGTAGAGGGAGAGCAGCGGCAGGAAGATGAGGGTGTTGGCCAGCAGCGTGAGAGTGTTGCTGAGAACCTCACCGTGGGTTCCGTGAACGGCGGAGCTGATCGCCGTGCTGGCCCAGCGGCTCGGGGACCAGGGCGAGCGAAAGACCTCGAAGCCCGAGGCGAAGCGGTCCAGGACCAGGAGATTTTTTCGGTCTTCTTCAATGGTTCCGAATTCAAAGGAACGCAGGAAGAGCCAGCTCAGCATGACCAGGACGGCCAGCGCTGTCACCAGCAGCATCTTCGGAGAGAGCTGCCTGAACAGTGGGGCCAGGATGATAGCCAGGAGCGCGCCGAGACATCCGGAAAAGAGAACGAAGAGGAACATTATCGCGGCCATCTCCGTGTAGTAAAGCGGCGGCGCGTTCTCGTGGACACCGTAGGCCACCATCACAGGCAGGCAGAGAAAGAGCGTGGCCCAGGAACTGATCGCGATCGATTCCGTCAGCTTCATCAGGAGGATGGAACGCGGGCGGGCCGGGGTCTGGAAGAGAAAGGCCGTCTCCTTGCCGAGAAAGAGTGTCGCGTAGGAGATGATGATGGTGGAGAGGACCACCAGGACGAGGAGGGCCATCAGCAGCAGGGAGATCATCTTGGCGTTCAGGTCGCCAAAGGCTTTGAAATCGGCGATGAATCTGAAGCTGTTCAGACTGATCCAGTAACCCAGGCCGATCACGTTTCCAAGCCCGAAAATAATGACCAGGCTTTTCGCTGCGGAGTCCTTCCTGACGTTCATGATGGAGTTTCGCAGGCCCGAGACGCGCAGTCGAATAAGGGGAAGGACAGCGTTCATTGAGCTTCCGCCGCCAGCAGCTCGTTGAGCTTTCCGTCATCTCTCGCTTCTCGCAGAACCTCCAGCAGCTTCCTGGGATGGCCGCCTGTTTTTTCCTGCAGCCGCTCAAGCAGCGCAAGCTGGGCAGTGTAGGTCTCGCTGGCGACAACCCTGGCGTTGGAGGCCAGGGTAATGGTGTCCGCCTGCAAGAGCTCACGCGCGGCGCGGGTGGCTGAGGCGAAGAGCTCCTTTTTCCTGGCCAGCTTGTTTTCACGGGAGGCCGCTCCCCTGTAGAGCATCTCGAGATCAGTTTTCAGCCTGGAGATGAGCTCTTTGTACTGGCTGTCGAGTTGCCGCTCCTGGCGATATTTCTTCAGCTCTTCCTTGTCAGCCGCTTCGGGGTGAGCCAGGAAGAACAGGCGGGCTCCTTCGCGTCCCATGTGGGTGGCGAAGCCTTCGTTCAGCTGTCCCCGTGAAGGGATGAAGAGGGTCCTGTGTGTGATTTCATGGAGAAGCAATTCGACCATCTCCGGCATGGAGAGAGAGAGCATGCTGGAGAGCAGTGGGTCGCTGAACCAGCCCAGGGTGCTGTAGGCCTGCACCGGGAAGACCTCCGCATCCCAGCCATCTCCACGAAGGTCGAGAGCCGTCTCGCGGGCATCCTCGAGATTGAAAAAGCCCTTGTAGGGAACGCAGCCTACGAGCGGGAAACACCATTGGTAGGGGACGAGGGCCAGCGGATGGCTGGCGACGACCGTATAGCTGACGGGCCCGCCCTGGGTGTCGAAGTAAGATGTGTAGGAGTCTCCGGGTTCGAGTCCCAGCTCATTCTCGGCAAACTGGATGATCAGGGGAATCCAGCTGAGCTTGCCGCGCTGGGATGCATCGAGCGAATCAAGGAGGTTGGTGTTATCTAGCTCCACCCGGTTCAGCGAGATGTCGAGCTGGCCGAGTCCCTGCTGGAAGAGGTAGGAGCCTCCGCAACCGCTCAGCAGCAACACCAGCGCCAGCGATGCCGACAGCAGAACCCTGCCGAGCCTTCGCAGGCCTGGACAGCTGGATATACTGCGCGCTTCAACCTCAGCCGAGGTCGCGTGCCAATAGGTCTTCCTGGGTTTCACGTCGCACCACCTCGCGAGCTTTTCCCTGCTCGACGAAGACGACGGCAGGCCTGTAGAAGAAGTTGTAGTTGCTCGCCATGGTGTGATTGTAAGCCCCTGTGCACTGAACGGCCAGCAGGTCGCCGGATTTTGGCGCAGGAAGAAGGGCCCTGGGGACGAGGGTGTCCGTTTCGCAGTGCCTGCCGGATATCCGGACCTCGCTCGATGCCTCCTCTCCGGCCCTGTTGGCCAGGATGACAGGGTAGGGGGATCCGTACATGACGGGCCGGGGATTGTCTGAGAGCCCGCCATCGACCGAGACGTAGGTGCGGGTATTTCCATCTGCGGAAGGAACGGTCTTGATGGGGCCGATCTCGTAGAGGGTCAGGCCCAACTCGCCGACGATTGACCTGCCGGGCTCGATTCCAATGCGGGGTGTTTCGAGTCCCCGTGCGGCCGCCTCACGCTCGATACCATCGACGATGGCCTCGGCAAGGGACCTGAGCTCCGGAGGGTTGTCGCTTTCCTCGTACTGGATTCCCAGGCCTCCGCCCAGGACCACCAGCTCCGGGTTCCAGCCGGTCTTCTCCCTGGCGCTGAGCAGAAGGTCCATCAGCTTCGCCGCCAGCAGCTGGAAAGGCTCGAGCTCGAGGATCTGGCTTCCGATGTGCGAGTGGATTCCGATCAGCTCGATGCCCGGCATGGAGAGGCATTCTTCGACTGCCGTGAGGGCGGCTCCCGATTCTACCGTGATGCCGAACTTGGTATCGTTGCGGCCGGTCGAGATCGCGTCGAGGGTGTGAGCGTCAATTCCCGGCGACACCCTCAGGATGCAACGCTGTCGGATGCCCCGCTCTGCGGCCAGCTGCGAGAGACGTCTGTATTCGTCTGTCGAGTCAAGAGCTACGAGCCCCACGCCAAGGTCGAGGGCCACCTCGAGATCTTCATCTTTCTTGTAGTTTCCATGCAGCGTGACCTTCTCCATCGCAACGCCGGCCTCGGCGACCAGCCGGAGCTCGCCAAGGGAGGCTACGTCGAGATGGAGGCCGGCCTCGCAGGCCAGGCGCGCCATGGACTTGCAGAGAAAGGCCTTGGTGGCGAAGGCCACCGTGGCCGAGGGGGCCTTGTCCTGGAAGGCCTCCCTGTATTCAACGCAGCGTTGGCGCAGGGCCTCCTCGTCGACCACGTAGAGGGGCGTCCCATGGTTTCCCGCCAGCTCGACAGTGTCGCAGCCGCCCACCTCGAGATGCCCTTTTTCGTTGATAGTCTGTGTTCCAAAAAACATCTTTGAATTCGATCGCCTTACTCTGGCTCCGCGAAATGAAAAGCGAACCGACTATTAATATAAGAGGCGGGTGCTAATGCAAAGGCAAACCGTGAGACCTGCAGGATCATTCAGAGGGCCGGGTCATCGATTCGGGATCGAGCGCCTTGTCGAGGTCCTCTTTCGAGACGAGCTCTTTTTCCTCGAGCAGCGCGCGAACGGTCTTGCCGGTTTCGAAGGCCTCCTTGGCCACCTTCGCGGCCTCATCGTAGCCAATGAGGGGATTGAGCGAGGTGACCATGGACAGGCTCTCTTCGATGAGCGAGCGGCAACGCTCGGCATCGGCCTCGAGACCTCGGAGGCATTTTTCGGTGAAGACCCGGGCTACATTGGCCAGCAGCCGCATCGACTCAAGGAGATTGCGGGCGATGAGGGGGAGCATGGTGTTGAGGTCAAGCTGGCCCCACTGGCCGCCAAGCTGAACTGCGAGGTCATTCGCCTGAACCTGGGCGCCGACCTGGATCACCGATTCGCACATGACCGGGTTGACCTTTCCGGGCATGATGCTGGAGCCGGGCTGGGTCGCCGGAAGCTTCAGCTCTCCCAGGCCGCAGCGCGGTCCCATGGCGAGCAGGCGGATGTCATTAGCGATCTTCATCATCGAGACGGCGATCGTCTTGAGGGCTCCGCTGACGGCCACGGCCGCATCCTGGGCGGCCTGCGCTTCGAAGTGATTCCCAGCCTCGGTAAATTCGATGCCGGTTTCGCTCGATAGCTCAGCGGCCACCATCGAGCCAAAGGCCGCCCTGGTGTTGATCCCTGTTCCAACCGCGGTGCCGCCGATGGCGAGCTCCTGGAGGTGTCCGAGGGTGTTGCGGAGATGGGAGATACCGTGCTCGACCTGGCTGGCATGTCCGCCAAGCTCCTGTCCAAGGCGAATCGGTGTCGCGTCCATGAGATGGGTGCGTCCTATCTTCAGGACATCCCAGAACTCCTCTGATTTCTTTTTCAGCTCGTCCTGGAGCTCCTCGAGGGCGGGGATGAGACGTGACTGGGCCGACTCGGCCGCCGCCACGTGAATCGCGGTGGGGAAGACATCGTTGGATGATTGGCCCAGGTTGACGTGATCGTTCGGGTGGACAGACTTGTCTCCGATCTCTCCGCCGCGCAGCTGGATGGCGCGGTTGGCGATGACCTCGTTCGCGTTCATATTGGAGGAGGTTCCCGATCCGGTCTGGTAAACGTCGACGACAAAGTGTTCGTCGAGCTTGTTTTCGGCCACCTCGAGCGCGGCGGATTCTACCGAGCCCGCGAGCTCGGCATCCAGATCGCCGAGCTTGTTGTTCACCCGGGCTGCGGCCAGCTTGACCAGGCCAAGCGCGCGGGTGAGTTCAGGGGCAATGGGCCTGCCCGAGACAGGGAAGTTGATGACAGCTCGCTGTGTCGAGGCGCCCCAGAGCGCGTTCGCCGGCACCTGCATCTCTCCCATAGAGTCTTTTTCAATTCTGTGATCGCTCATCTTCGCTCCGTATGGAATGTCCGAGTTCAGCAGAACCAGATTATTTAACTGATCACCGCGGTTGTCGCTACCGGCTTTTAAGGAACTCGTGAGAGAAAACCAAAAGATTCCGTGGCGCCCTATTCTTTTTTTCTCTTCTGCAACTCCTCCATGAGTTTGTACTGGATCTGGGTAGAGAGTTCATTGGATTCGTGCTGTTTATTCTCGACCTCTTCCAGCAGTGTCTCGAGGCCTTCAAGTCTTTCCCATGCGGGCTGTGTATCGCGGATAAGCTGAATGACTCTCCTGGCCGCCTCGAGCTGGCCGAGCTCCAGTTCGAAGAGCATCTGCAGCTCTAAAGTTCGCAGAAGGCCAGCCTGCGTGCCTTCGAGGTCAGGCGCGATCTTTTCTACTCGCTGAAAGCCGAACCTGCAGAGGTAGGCTATCTCATGGAATTTGAAGCCCTGCCGTTTAGTCGTCTTTTTTTTATAGAGCTCTTCGAGGGATGCCAGTTTTTCTTTTGTGGAGTTTAGAAGATCCAGGGCCTGGTAATGAGAGAGGTGGACGTCGATGGCTTTGCGGAAATCTTTCGCATCCTGGTAGCGCTCGTCAGGATCACGATGGGTTGCCTTATTGGCGATGATTCCTAACGCTGGAGGCACAGCCTCGTTGTATTCGAAGGGCTCTGATGCCAGGGCTTTATCGATCAGTTCCTTGAGACTGTCGCCTTGATGACGGAGTTCAAGAGTCAGGATTTCGTGGAGGATACAGCCCAGCAGGTAGACATCGGTGCGCCTGGTGAGCGGGATGCTTGAGCTGAGCATCTCCGGGGCCGCAAAGCACAGGGTTCCGCAGAACTGGTCTATCGTCCTCTCGCCTTTTTCATCAAGTTCAATGGCGACTCCCCAGTCAAGCAGGTACACCTCTCCGAAATCACCGACCATAACATTGTCAGTCTTCAGGTCGCGGTGAAGGATTTTCTTTTCGTGGGCGTACTCCACCGCGTTGCAGACCTGGCGAAGAATTTCGAGGTGCTGCTTCAACTGCCCCCCGGGATGGTCCGACCAATAGGGGTGCGCGGGGTCGTGGAGGATGCTCCGCCAGGAGTATCCATAAACCCGTTTCATCACGATTACAGGTTGTCCATTCTCATGAAAGCCGAGCTGGTGTACGGGGGGGATGTTGGGGTGGTCAAGGTTGGCCAGCAGTCGGGCCTCGTTGATGAGCGAAGCTGCCACATCCTCAGTGTTTCGATCCGCCCGGGGCCGCTTCAGGGCGACCTCCCTGCCGAGAGATTCCTGGGTGGCGGCATCAACCTCAGCCATCCCACCGGATCCTATGGGTTTGTTGACGGTGATCTCAAATCCTGAAGGTCCCGATGATCTCCCGGCATGGAGCTGGATCTTTTCGCAAGGGCCATCCGCCGCCGGCGGTTCGTGATCTTTGCTGGTTTCGTCAACGGAGGGAGCCCCCTGCTTGATGGTGCTTCGAGAGCTCTGTTCGAAGGAACACTCGACCGTTTCGTCGAGGTAGATATGGGTGTTTTCTTCTGGTTGTGACCTGGATGAGTCGGCGCTGCTCATTACTTCTCCAGAGCGCCTTCGAGAAATTCCGCTGCTGTGAGGACATTGGCGTAAAGCGGGAAGATGTTTTCGCAATAGAACTCCTGTTCGTAGGGAGTTCGGGAGGCGGTGCAGTCTGAGAGGATCGTGACCCCGTAGCCGCGTTCATGCGCAGCGCGGCCAGTCGAGTCGATGCAGATGGACGTGACCGCTCCGCAGACCACGACCTCTTCGATTCCGTTCCGTTTCAGGGTCTCATCGAGTTCTGTACTGGCGAAGGCGTTCAGTCCTCTCTTGCCTTCCACGGCGATGATGCGGTCTCCGTATTCCTTGAATTGCTCAATGATGTCACAGCCCCGTGTTCCGGCCTGGAAGGCTTTTACCTCGGCGATGGTCTTCAGGATGCCGATCGGGTTAACTAATTCGTCGTAGTTTTCAGTGAAGATAATCGGGGTCTGGATCATTGTGGACTCGGTGTCCTTCAGCCCCTCAACAATAGCTATGCTGTTTTCCAGGATGCGGTTCGTTCGATCCGATTCCTCGATGACTGCTCGAAGAATGCCATCATCTGCAAAATAGTCATTCTGGTATCCAACGAAGATGACAGCCGTTTGTTTTAATCCCATCTCGATCCGTCCTGAATACTTGATTATCGAATACCTTCATTCTACCCTTCCCTACCCTTTCGAGGGGAAAGCGTTATAAAAACAGCCGATAGATGCTCAGCCGTCCTGAAGTTGTTTTTCTACAAGAGGAAGAAATCTTTTCTACCGGCTTCCGGTCAGGTATAAAAGCTGCAAGTGAAGTGAAGTGAAGCTGGTTGCTGTTATTGCAGGAGAGCGCCAGCGGAGTGAGGAGCCCATGTTATTTTCAAATCGGTACAAGTTTCTTTTCGTACACATCGCGAAGACTGCCGGGACGAGCATCCAGAGTGCCCTGAAGCGGTTGCGCAGGAGGGATCCGCTCTCCTATCCCCAGGTCCTTTGCTACAACTTCTCGAAGATTTTCAGGCATCGAATCGGGACCAAGATCCCCAGGCATGCGCGGGTGGTGGCCGCGTACGATGTCATGCCGAGGGAGCAATTCGAGGAGTTCTTCAAGTTTACCTTTATCCGTAATCCCTGGGATATCCAGGTGAGCGCTTTCTATCACCTGAAGCGGGAATGGCCGGATGTGATGAGTGAAAACGGATGCGTAGAATTTGGCGATTATCTGCGCTGGAATTTCAATCCTGACCGTCCCTACCACCGCGCTATCGATCCGCTGAACCAGAACATGATCGATTACATGGTCAATATGGATGGCAGCATGCTGATGGACTATGTCGGTTGCTTTGAGCGCCTGAAGGATGATTGGGCGGAGATCTGTTCGAGGATCGGAGTTCCGACCCTCGAATTGCCCAGGAAACGGGTCTCGGAGAGCCGGGCTGATTACCGGGAGTATTATGATGAAGAACTCTCGGAGCTGGTGGAGAATCATTACCGGCGAGACATTGAGGCCTTTGGCTACAGCTTTGACAGCAAGCTTCCCTCGGGCTCCCTGCAGGGAGAGGTCAGCGCGAAGTTCAGGAGGAGCGTATCTTCCGATCTGGTTACAGAGCTATAGAGAAATGCTATCGATGAATCCTTCCCGAAAAGGATTTCCGGTAAAGCGAATGACAAGAGGGCTATTACTTCCAGCGGGATGTCTCCTGGGCGTGATCTTCCTGGGCGCCTGTTCGCCGCAGGGAGGAAGCCCTGCTGTGGAGCAGAGGGTCTTCCTTGACGAAGCGAGGGCGCTGCTGACCGAAGGCGAGACGGCTCTTGCCATCGACCTTTTCACCAGGGCGATCGCCAGCGGGGAGAGTCCGGTGGAGGCGCGCCTGGAGCGAGCCAAGGCCCATCTGGCCATGGGGCAGCTGCCGCAGGCGATCGAGGACCTGGGTAGAGCGATCAAGCTCGATCCAAAGAAGGCCGATGCCTACTATTACCTGGGTGTCGCGAAGGCCCGCAGCAATGATCTGGCCGGCGCCATCGAGGCCTATGGAGACGCCATTGGAGTCCAGCCCGATTACGTGAAGGCCTATGCCAACCGGGCCGGGATCCTGGGAAGACAGGGAAAGGTAAAGGAGGCGATCGCCAATTGTGATACCGCGATCCGGCTTGATCCCTACAATGCCCCCTTCCTGGTCAACCGCGGCATCTTTTACAAGCAATCAGGCAACATCGCCAGAGCGCTCAAGGACTGGGAGGCAGCCCTGAAGCTGGACCCCAAGCTGGCGGGGGCGTATTTCAACCGTGGGATGCATTACGGAGCTAAGGGAGACTATGCCGAGGCGCTTGGCGACCTGGACAAGGTACTCGAGCTGCAGCCTGGAGACCTCCGGGCCTTGCGCTTTCGAGCCATGGCCCGGCATGGTCTGGAGGATTATGAAGGGGCGGTTGAAGATTTTTCAGCTGTGCTCAAGCGGGCCCCAAGGCAGGCTGGCGTCTGGTTGGCCCGCAGCAAGGCCTGGGAAGAGATTGGCGACCAGGAGAAGGCTGCGGCTGATCGCCTGAAGGCGGTCTCTCTCAATCCCGCGCTTGGCGAGGAGCCCTGAGAGCGCCGGTCAGTTTTTCCGAGCGCCCTCTCCCTTGCTCAACACGAGGAGACGGTCGACACCATCGGCTGTGAAGCTCTCGATGCTGCCATCGCTCCAGCGAACCGTGATGGCGTCGATGGGGTTGTTCTTTTCCAGTCCGAAGTGAACGCTGGCCTCGCTGGCGCAGGCGAAGCTGAAAGACGAGAGCACGGGACGTTTCAGCGTTCTTTTTCCGGTCTTCAGGGTTACCAGGGCGCCAAGGTCATCCCGTGGCCCGATGAGGGCCCGCACCCGCAGCCAGTGGTTGCCGCTGCCCTGCGCCTCGTTGCGAAAGAGCCTCATCCCTTCTCCCAGGTTGGACTGAAGGAGGTCGGTGTCTCCGTCGTTATCGATATCGGCGAAGGCGATGCCGCGGCTCACCTCGGCATGGCTGGAAAAGCGGCCCGCCCGGTTTTTCTCCAGGGAGTATTTTCCGTTCCCCCGGTTCATGAAGAGCTGGTTCGATTCGGCGTAATCGTTCCAGAACGCTCCGCAGTCGGCCGCCGGCGAGACCGGTCCGCGGGCCACCCGTCCGTGGGCGATCACCAGGTCCAGGTCTCCATCGTTCTCGAGGTCGAGAAACCCGCAGCCCCAGCCGGTCATGGGGAGGGTCTTTGCGCCGATGCCGGAGCTGGCTGAGCGGTCCCTGTAGGTGAGGCCGGAGCCCGTTTCCGCGGCGGCGTAGAGGGTGTGGGTCTGGTCGGCGAGGTGAGTGATGAAGAGATCCAGGCGGCCGTCGCCATCCACATCTCCGAGAGCCACACCCATGCCGGCCTCCTCCTTGCCCGCCCCGTTAAGGGCGAGGCCCCGCGCCAGGGCTTCATCCGTGAAGGTTCCATCACGTCTGTTGACCCAGAGCTGGTTGGGCTTCATATCGTTGGCTACGTAGATGTCGACCCAGCCATCTCCTGTCAGATCGAAGCAGATCACGCCGAATCCCGGAAGGGCCCGGGAGATTCCCGCCTCTACGGTCACATTACTGAAGCGTCCATTCCCCTCGTTTCGGTAAAGGGAATCCCGCACACCCTGGAACTTACCAGGGCCGCAATAATCCCGTTTTTCCTTCAGACTCGTCCTGCAGATCCGTTCAGGATTGTCTCGAAGATAGTGACAGACAAAGAGGTCGAGGTTTCCGTCACGGTCGTAATCGAGAAAGGATGCGGACGAACTCCAGTCGTCGCTCGAGGCAAGGGCGGCCGCCGGGGCGCGGGTAAAAACGCCCCCCTCGTTGAGGTAGAGCCCATCCTGTCCAATGTTCGTAACGTAGACATCAAGGTCTCCATCGTTATCGATATCTCCGACCGCGACACCGTTGCCGTAGCCCGGGTCGTTGAGACCATCTGCTCCCTCGACCTCCCGGTAGACGCCGGTCCTGGCCAGCCTGTAGAGCCTGTTGGGGGCCGCCTCCGAGGAATTTCCGGGTCCGGGGTAGCGAACCTGGTAGATCTCCGGGGTCCCATCTCCATCGGAATCAAAGAGCCCGAGGCCGCCGACAGATATTTCCGGTACCTGGTAGGTTCCGCGCGGCCAGGGCCGCTGATTTTCGACCAGCCCGGCCTCGGCGGTGACCTCGCTGAGCAGGGCCGGGGATGGGGACGCGTTGTTGCCGCCGCATCCGCAGGCGAGCAGGCAGGGCAACAGGGCGTAAATAAGTGCTAGGAGGAATGCTGACATCCCTTTTTCCAGGGGGCGGTTCCTCTTGTCTGAGTCGCCTGGCATCGCAGATCCTTGTTGTTTACGATTTCCCGGCCGAATAGAATCTGAGGGTACACTTCGAGGACGGAGGTCCGGCGAATGTTGTTTCAGCCGGGCTATTGGGTCGAAGAATCTGATACTGTCGGCACGGTTGCCGATTCTATCACAGCGACAGCTTTTTTAGGTTATGTAGGACTCTAACGTCCACGGCGGCTTTTCCTGGCGCGTTCGTTTCTTCGGAAGGAAGAGCGTGGAGTCGCATCAATCATCATTTGTCACTCTAAGGGAGTTTCGTATGAGAATACTCAAGACCTTGTTTTCAGTAGCGGCACTGCTTCCCGTTCTTTTATGGGCGGCTCCGGGTTTTGCGCAGGACATTGTTACCGCGGGAGAGCTCTTCGTCGATCTCGACGCAGATGATCCTACCGCGGGAGAAGAGGTCTGGGAAAACGCTGGGACAGCCGGAGACTTTTTGTTGAATGGAGAGGTGATCCTGACGATTCTGGGCCCCGCGGATTCATCCGCCATCCTGTTGAACCCCGATGGATTGCAGGGCATCTACCAGGCCCAGGAAAACGCGCCGGCGGGACTGGTTGGCCTCAACCCGACCCGCACCATCGAGGTCTGGGCCTACAATGAGTTTGTCGATTCCGAGGAGACCATGGTCGCCTGGGGACGCCGCGGCGGTCCCGATGGAACCGAGATGAGCTTTAATTACGGTAATCACGGGAATTATGGCGCCGTGACCCATTGGGGAGGAGGCGGTCCGGACGTTGGCTGGATTGACAATACCTTCACCCCCGGAGCGCCTTCGGAGGCGAGCTGGCACCATCTCGTCTATACCTTTGACGGAGACGCCACGGCCACGACCCGTCTTTACGTGGATGGAGAGGCCTGGAACTCCGAGGTTCATGGAGCCAATGCGATCAATACTCATCCGGATCATCCGATCCAGCTGGGCGCGCAGATCGTCAACGCGGCCGGTGACATTGACTGGGGGCCGCGTGTGGGGACCCTGGCGCTTGGCCAGGTGAGAATCCACGACGAGGTGTTGACCCATGAGGAGATCATCAGCAACTTCAACGCCGAGCGTGAGCGCTACGGGGTGGAGGGTATTGTAGAGACCGCTCCTGTTTTCACTAATGTCCCGGAGAAAGATAACTACTTCAGCGGGGCGAAGGTCTACGGCTTTACTCTCGCAGTGGAGGCGCTGCCGCCGGCGGAGCTCGATGTGATTTCTCCCGAGGGGGCTACGATCTCTCCCGAGGGACGCTTTGAATACGTCATACCGGACCCCGAGCCTGATTTCTTCGATGTAGAGGTCATCGCTGTCAACGATGTGGGGGAGACCACGGCTGTCTGGACTGTTGTCCGGGAGGTGATTGAGGTAGGCGATATTGAGGTGGCCGGAGAGCTGCTCGTCAGCCTCGATGCAGCCGACCCGACCGCTGGCGAAGAGTTTTGGGAGAACCAGGGCACCCTGGATGACTTCCAGATCATCGGTTCTCCTGTGGTGGCCATTCGCGATTTTGGTATCGGGGTGAGCTTCAATGAAGATGGCCGCAGTGGAGACAGCTACGAGAGCATGGATGACGCTCCCCTTGCGATCCTCGGGCCCGGGCCGACCCGCACCATCGAGATGTGGGTCTGGAACGGTCCGGACATAGTCGCGGAGGAGACTCTCCTGTCCTGGGGTAAGCGAGGCGGCCCGGACGGCTCGAACATGGCCTTCAACTATGGCAACCACAACCTCTTCGGCGCCGTCGGGCACTGGGGAGGAAACGGACCCGACATCGGCTGGAACAACGGCGGCGGCGCTCCCGCGCCCGAGGAATGGCACCACCTGGTTTATACCTTTGACGGTGATGATACCGGGACCACCCGGGTCTACACCGATGGTTGCCTGGTCGCGTTCGATTGCGAGTTCACCAACGAGGAGGTGCTCGGGCCGGGCGCGCTTAACGCCCACCCGGGCAAGATCCGGCTCGCGCAGCAGGTTGAGGGTGATGGTGTCAACCTGACCCTCGGGCTGCAGGGGAGCATCCTGGTCTCCAAGGTGAGAATTCACGATGGAGTTCTCGAGCCGGAGCAGATTCGCAACAACTACCTGAGCGAATTGGGAGAGTTCGCGCCGGAGCCCTGTCCCGAAGAGGGAGAGGATGGCTACGCCGATACCCACCTGACCGAGGCGGTCATCGAGGCTACCGGGTCGCGATTCGGTCCAAGCCACCGCCTGATCGCGGCGGGCGAGGACGATTCCGGCGATCCGATTCTTTATACCTTCACGGTGGAGCCCCAGATGGAGGGCGAGGCGCTGCAGGTCATTGGGCCGCAGGCGAGTGGGCGAGCTTCGATTCGTCTTCGTACCGATGGATCCTATCACGTCACCATCACGGTCCAGGACCGGGAGGATTGCGATGACTTTGCCGACGACGCGATCTACCGCGGCGTGATCATTTTCGGCGACGAGATTCCTCCAGAGGATTGCGGTAATGGCTGGGATGATGACGCCGATGGCGACACCGATTGCGACGATACCGATTGCGCTGGAACCGCGGGTTGCGACGCGGCACCGGCGGAAATCTGCGACAATGGCGCGGACGATGATGGAGACGGCGCGACGGACTGCGTCGACACCGACTGTCCCGCCTGCAACGAGATCTGCGACAACGGCGTCGATGATGACCGTGACGGCCTGGTCGATTGCGACGACAGCGACTGCGACCGCCACAATAACTGCCTGCCGGCCGGGGCGCTCTTCGTTCGCGGTGACGGCAACTCCGATGGCTCGATCAACCTGACCGATGGTGTCATTCCGCTCCTCTATCTCTTTAGCGGAGGCGATGCCCCGTCCTGTGTTGACGCGGCCGACACCAACGATACCGGCGCCATCGAGATCACCGATGCGATCATTATCTTCAGTTGGCTGTTCA